>VOFJ01002589.1_pt1 | contig 36948 bp, 56 predicted proteins | sample 5384081 | NCBI WGS metagenome assembly VOFJ01 (sample SAMN12384729, study PRJNA508395) | human gut metagenome | isolation source: healthy gut I | host: Homo sapiens
AGAAGTGGAGCCGATGGACATTCTGGAAGAGGCTTTCCAAAAGCCTGGGCCCGCGCATGGGAACGCCGGTCGGCGGAAGTACGCCGGAGGGCTGAGGCCCCGCAGTATTGTGGCCTCTTCCTGACCACGCCCGCTGGTCTCGTTCCGCAAAAAGGCTCCCTTCCTCCTGGCCCTGCCGCTGTGGCCCTGTTCCGCAAGGCGCGTGTGTGACCTGACGGCGCAGCGTCCGCTTTTTAAGCTGGGCGCAGGTCCAGCCAAATGCGCCCACGGTCTGCGCGCGGTTTTGCAGGACGCGATGCAAACGGTGTTCGGGCTGCCGCCCCGACGTCAAGGGCTGCTCCCGTGCCCGTCCATGCGCGGCGTTTCGCGCTCAGCTTGCTATACTGGCAAAGTGCCGATGCAGAAAATCGTGCCCGCGCTCAACGCCCACCGCTGCCGGACATCCGCGCAGTGAGACCAACCCCAGCTGGATGGCTTCCACGCGCGTTACGCCGCCCACGCCAAGACCTACCGCTACTACATTTTGAACGCGCGGGTGGATGATCCGTTCACCTACGACACCCGCCACAGAAGCCGCGCTCGACCTGGCCGCCATGTGGCGGCCGCTGCGGCGCAGTTCAGGCACGCACGATTTTTCCGCACCTGCGCGGCATCTTTCCCGAAATGCGGGGCTAAGCCTACGTTCCAAAGTCCTCGGTGATAGGCGATTAGGTTTTGGAAAGCACCTCATGGGCTCTGAACCAACTGGGAGGCTCTCGTAGGCTTGATGGGAGCCTCCATCAGGTCGTTATCCCCGCAAGTGGTGAGATATCTCCGGCGGCAACTACCAGACCACTGCGGATCAGGTGCCAACTTCTTTGGTACCCGGCACCGACCCCTGTCGCCGTGGCCGGGCGGTGGACCGCGGGCGTGCGGCTGGGCTTTGGCTTCGCAGGGGCAGAGTGGCTCCTCGGCCTTGAAGCCGCAGTAGAAAGATTTTAAACATGATATGAAAAAAGCATTTGGAAAGAAATTAGAAAAAAAAGGGATTTGACATGAAAAAAAAGTTTTGGATTCAAACAGACAATGGTATTTATAAAGAAATTCAAAATAATTCTAATGAAATTAAAATATAAAGATATTCTTTTGTACATAGGATAGTATTTGGAGGATATTGCTGAGGGATGCTTTTGAAATTTATGAGAAGTAAAAACTTTTTGTTAAGAGGTTGAGCGAAAATAGTATGGGTTTTTTGGAATTTCTTTTGTAGGGAACATTATAATGAATTAAAATGGGCTGGAGCTGTAACAGGTTCCGGCTTTTTTACAGTAGGACGATAAAGTTTATCAGAAATAAATAATATCGTTGCTAAAATACCGGGATGGGAAAGGCTTAAAACCCCGTAAAATTTGATGGATATTGAATAATGTTGTTGGAAAAAGTAAACAGCACGATAGGAAATATTAATAGTTCTCTGTCTGGAATCGAAAGAGCATTCAGCTTTTCTTATGATGTAACGGGTCCTACAGGTAACCGGAGATGGGGCTATTACAATATGAGCTTGCCGAGGGTGAATACAATTCCATATCTAGCTAAAGGCGCAGTCATTCCACCAAGAAGCGAATTTTTAGCCGTCCTTGGCGACCAGAAACAGGGTAATAACATTGAAGCACCAGAAGCACTGCTCAGAAAGATTGTTCGCGAGGAATCTGGCGGACAGCAGAGCGGCGGAAACGTCAGATTTACCGCCCAGATTAACCGAAGAACAGTATTTGACGAAATTATCGAAGAAGCAAAGTTAAGACGTGATACAAGCGGTAGAAATCCGTTTGAACTGGCATAGAATAATCCCCCTGTCATGCAGAAAGTGTGGCAGGGGAAATACAGGGGGAGGAATTCAATGCTTACAAGAGAAGCAACTTATGAGGATTATGGATTTTCAGAAGATGAAGATAAGAGATTGGGTGAATTTTGCAAGAATCTTGAGATGCGGGACAAGATATTGCTGTTGCCAGTGTGCAGCGGAGGTGTATCCGAACATTGTTGACGAATTATACTGCTGTATCGTAATTGGAATGAGCTATGACAAGATGAACAAAAAGAAGTTTGTTGCGCTTGATCGTAAAGATTTTTATGCGTACCGGAAGAAAACGTTGGCTGTGTTCCGGACGGCATTACAGACATGTAATAGATATCCGTTTTAAAGGTTAGAGTAGAACCTGTCAAAAACCGTCTGTTTTTTATGTATTTGAAATATCATTGATTAGTTAGGGGTGATTATTATGGCAAGAGGTATATCAGCAGAGGCACGCGAGGACATCTTGGTGCAGGCGTTTTTTAACATGCCCGAATATAAGTGAGATATCTAAAAAGACGAAGATTCCCAGACCTACAATATATACTGTGATTCATTCAGACAGCTTCCAGCGCAAGTATTCTGAGGCGAGGAATGAAGCCGTAACAGAGCGATTGCATACCTGCAGGGAAAACTTGGAGAATGTGCAGCAGTGTTGGTCAATACGGCTATTGATACGGAAGTACCGGCGCAGATCGAGTAAACGCAGCTAATGCGGCATTGTCACAGTGCTCTCAGTGGACAAAGAAGAACGTAGATATGATTGAACGCCTGGAAGCTATGGAAGAATTGATGGCACGAGTAGAACAGGAACAGAAATCACAGAAGAGGGGTAAATGATAGATTTATGAATCGGACGGGTTTAATCTGATAGAAAGGAGCATTAAATGCCGAGAAGAAATAAGCGTGTAACGATAAGAGCTACGAGTGTGCCGGGCTGCATCAGTGGTTGAGAGCTTGCAGAAGGGAAAATGCCAGAAAGAAATTACAGAAAAATTATAATGGTACGAAGAAACAGGCAAAGGATTTGCATATTTAAAGGCGGTGGTGAATTATGGGAAGTCCGTTGATTAAAAAGGCTTGATGCTTTATACCAAAGAGCTCCAGATGGTAATGAAAGTGCAGGCGGATCATGCTCCGTTTGTATCCATTGCTCCATGGAGTTTTATGAAGAATGAATGCAGGGTTGAATATTTCCCGGAAGGACATTATCAGAAACCAGAGCGGATAACAACTACACTTCATGATGCATTAATGATAGCTCATTATTACGAATGTGGGGTGTATGTTCAATTTACAATGAGCCTGTGTATAGAGTGGCTGTTCCTGTATGTGCGTGATTTATCCCCGGTATTCTCCGCCACAACAGAAGTCATGGTATACAAAGAATGTTGAAGAATGTCCAGAAATAAAAAACTATGTTGGAGAGTGAACAGCGATTTGAAATTATTGGAACATTGCGAAGAATGCCTCAGAATTTCCTTTTTAAGGATTGCCTGATGATTTTAAAGATGATTACAAATTGATGGATTTTTTAGACAAAAAATGACGGGAGTATGGGGAATTCGTGGACACGATAATGCGCACGTAAAAGAGTTTTGTAACACGATAACGCGCGTGAAAAATATTCGGAGATTTGGAGCCCCCCTAAAAAGAGTAAAATGCGTTAGAACGAAGCCTGAGCGAACCCCGAAAAAATAAGACTGTAAATATTATCGAAACAAAAAGGGATTTTTTATGGATGGATGTAATGAAAATGTAATTGAATTTATGACCAATGATATCAGAGCAACTTTATCATTCTCACAAGGATAAGTCTGTAATCCGCAAGCTGGCAGAGAAGCACCCGGAAGATTGCCGATCATTGCGGATAACGAGGACGGAAGCTTTTGCGCTCATGTTCCAGCATCCTGGCTTCGGATTTCTCCGCCAAGGCAGTATACAGAGGAACAGCGGCAGCAGATGGGGGAGAACGACTGAGGCAGAATAGGTCTGAAAATACAGCAACACAAGGATAAAACAGGGCGAGAAACGATTGTAGAGTGTTTGAGGTAAAGTTGTAAGGGAGAGCAAAAATAAAGGCTAAATGAGCCGATAAAACAGTAGAAGCGGTGATGCTGGTAGTTAATAAAAATCCTGCTGCCGAACCTACGGTTCAATAAAGAATCTATTATGAGAAATACGGTCAGGCGTTATTGCTGATTTTTTCAGTGTCGCTCCAATCGAAGCAGTGAGGAAGCAGTGAAAAATGGAAGTAAAACGGCGAGAACAGGGAGTGCTTGAACTGTCGATTAACAGTCGATATATTTGATCGAACAGGCGAGGAACAGGCGAGAAATTAATAAATTGATGGAACAAGATGGTATTTTTGGATATAGCTAAAGAAAGGCGTACAGTATGAATGAACTTGTTTATTTAAAGAATGACGAAGCAGTATGTGACAGCTTGCAGGTAGCTGAGAAGTTTGGAAAAAGAACATAAAAAAATGTTTTTGCAGAGTATTGATAATCTCATTGCTGAAAATTCAGCTGTGAAAATAATGTTTAAGATTTCTTCTTACAAATCTGGTAACGGGCAATCATATAGAAAATTTTATATGAATCGTGATGGTTTTTCTCTTTTAGCAATGGGGTTTACTGGGAGAGAAGCCCCCTCGAATGGAAATTACAGTATATCCGGGCATTTAATCAGATGGAGAACTTTATTCGTGAAAAATCTACTCAGATGTGGGTTGAAACCCGTAAGGCAGGAAAACTTACCAGAAAAAGCAGAAACGGATACAATCCAGAAACTTGTTGAGTATGCCAAGGGACAGGGCAGTAGTCATGCAGAAATGCTTTACATGACTTATTCAGGCTGGCAAATAAAATGGCAGGAATCAATAAAAGGGACGAAGCTACGGTGATGCAGCTTAATAACCTGTCTTTAATGGAAAATATCATTTTACATGAGGTTGATCTGGGAATTATGCGAGGGAAACATTATCAGGAAATATATAAAGACTGCAAGGAACGCCTTTGAGACGGTGAAAAAGACTTGGCGTATTTAGAAGCAGTATAGAAAGGAGAAGCAAAATATGAGTGCAGTTGACGACTACATCAAAGAAAACGCAGAAATACATAAATTCGCCGCAGAAGTGGCGAGAATCATCTCAGGAATACCGCAGATGCCGGAGTTCTCATCAGAGGGCATATCCGTAGCTGATGCGAGCAAAAATTGGTATTCCAGCAGCATCTATTAGAGCCGGTATCGTATACGGATGGCTTCCGATTGGAGTAGCTATCCAGAACAACAAGCCAGCAAAAAGCCTTTCCGGTAGCCGGATTACGTACATTGTATCACCGCGAAAAAGTTTATGAGGTAACAGGACATGTTGGAGGGGGGCATTCCCAAAAACAAAGCTGAAGAACATATTGAAGAATGAATAAGGCAGCAGTTTATAGTAAATTGACAAATTCCTGAAGCTGGCATATAATATACTTATCAAGACACCAGTAAGGGGAAGTCAAGGTTCCCCGTCCTGGCAAGATATATGTTTAAGACGTAGCCGCCTATTCTTTACCAGAGAGCAGGGCGGCTATTTCTTATGTGTGTATGTAAGGATAGATACAATTAAGCTGGCTGTCGTCAGGATTATCATAAATGTCTCGTAATCGCTCATAAAGCATCCCCTCCTGTCAAGGCTCAGGATCAGGGGAACCACAGCCGCTCTACTGGCTGCCTGGATAAATATACTATATTCAGTTTTAGCTTATTGAAATCCCATGTTTTTATTGCTTGCTCTTTGAGTTTGAGAAAATTTTTGTTTGAGCATTTTTTCATTCTACGATATCCACCGAATGACTTTGGAGCAATTTCAGGAAGCTCATAAAAATATATGGTAATATTCAATTTCGTCTAAATCCTTTTTGTTTTTTCTTTCTGTAATTGTTCAAGATGTTCTAAATAATTTTTTTCTTCTGCAGTACGATCGTCTTTAAAAAAGGTCGTTGACTGGATTTTATAGCATTTACGCTATTTCCGTTTTTTGTCGAAAAAATAGTATCATCTTTCCCGGTGTAAAGACCGAAAAAAATTGTGACCACATCCATCATGAACTTTTCTGTTTCGCGTATTACATCTGGCAATTTAGGAAAGATTTTTTTTTTCCCGATATACTGTATACTCGTCCTTGTAATTTATTACATTCTTCACAACAAGCGATGGGCGCTCATGGAAATGTAATCAGTATTATATTTTTTAAATCAAAAAGCATTTGTCCATCATATCTTTTTGAAGAATTATAGAAAGAAAAAGGAATTATGGCATACTCTTAATGTTTTTAAATAAGATTGCACAATTGCTTTATATTTTCTGATTCTTCAAAATGTCCTTCTTTTTGGGAAGATGTGAATATATTAAAAAATCTTTTTTTCTTGATATCCATTATCAGCTGCACCCATAAAAGATGAATCCGCTCAAAGATAGAATTCGATTCTTTAAGGAGTCCTTTTCTACGGAGATTGCCAGCTTTCATGCGCAATACATATTCTAAACTTCCGGTAATACCGTAGCCATGCATAATATCAATGTTTGTAAAAAGCAGGTATGGGAATACACCTTAAATCATCAGATTCTCAGATGCGTATTTTTACTCCATCTGAAACTAGATATCTGGCATCGTACCAACTTTCCTTATCGATTGGGGTACACTTTGTACATTTCTCCGTTTTAAAATAGATGGTTTTGCAAATAAAGGAATATCAATGGATGATGAATTAAAGAAAACATTTTGATTTTGCTAAAAGAGCTCATATAATCCTCTAATAAATGGAACAGTAAAATCTGTCAGATGTTGCTTTATTTTTTTAACGATAGAAAGACGATAGGTAACGTGATGCTCTCAGATGGTGGATTCTGCAAACTATTCGTCGTCTCTAAATCTGTAAAAAGTCATCTGTGTAAATTGATATTCGGAAAATCAAGTAACCGCAGGGTAAAATCAGGCAGATTCATAATATCATCACAGGTATATAAGTGTTTTGCCATGGTAGCACATCCTTTCGTGTTATGCATTGTCGCGGTCCATTCGCTGATCTACCCGGCCTTTTTATATATCCGTTTACGGATTCACCAGCAGCAGTTGCAGCGGCTTTGATTTCCTCGTATTTTTTCCTTTTGTACATCAAGAGGAATACGTTTAAGTTTATTTTTGGCATATTCAATATCGTATTTTCTTTTTTGCACTGGTTTCACTCATGGTATTAGTTCCTTTCTGGAAAGAGGGCGTAATAAAATACTTACACTTTCCCTATTATGTACATAGTATAACACAAAAAGTCAACTGTGTACATAGCAAAAAAATACAGAAAAAACTACGTACATATTTATGCAAAATGTCAATAGACATACAACTACGTACATAGTATACTATGATTAGTTCAAGGGAATACAACAACAGCGAAGGTTGACGGAGTACCGAAAGGGAAAGCAAGACAACAACAGAACACCGGGAAACAGGATAAGAGAGATTGAGAAGTTCAAGAGGGAACTAGATGTTTAAAAGCCTGCCAGGGCTGTTGAGGAACAGAAACAGAAAAGGAGAAACAGAACATGAAGTACAACTTATCAAAGATCATGTTGAAAGCATGGAAAAGTTTACCGCAAGACAAAGAATATCGATCAGCTTTGCAGAAGCACTTCACAGAGCATGGTTATCTGCAAAGGCAGAAGAAATCAATGCAAAGAGAATTGAAGAGCGAAACAGGCAGCAGGCATCACGGAAGAGAAACCAATACCTTTGCTAAATGGAAAGAACTGGGTTATAAGGTAAAGCATGGAGCATCAAAGCATTATTCGGATGTTCTCTGATCTGGGAAGTAGAGGAGATGGGGCAACATACAAAGCCAGTTTTCTTCGGAAAGTCTCAGGTAGAAGCAATTTAATAAAAAAGCCCTTACCGGACTGGTACTCCGATAGGGGCAAAGTAACCCGACAAACAGTCAAAATTGAGGGGCTGTGCGTATTATAACATACTCATTCCCCTCAGACAACAAAAAAAGGAACGAAAGTATGATATCAGTAATGGACGTTCTTGTAATTTTTTTCAGTGGTTTTATATCTGCTAAAGTATGTGATTATATTAAAGAATTGAACGAGAGGAGAATGAAGCATGAGTAAAGAAAAACATTAAGAACATTAGAAGAAACAGAAGTGATGCAGGCTACAGGTATTCCGGCTCAGGAGACAGAAGGCGCAGGTGCAGTCATGGCAACGGAGATTATCGCAGATCTCAAAAACAGCTTAAAAGAAGCAAAGGAAGAGGCTGACAATCTGGAAAAAAAAGACTGGGAGTTTTGTTCGCAGCAGAGATTAATTTTACAATGCAGACAGACATTATCAATTTTACGCTGAAAATCTTTTGATTATAAATGTCTCAGCAGGGCTTTAAGTTATGTAAAAGGCAGTGTGGCCAATCAGCAGCCGCCGGAAGAGGAAGAACAGGAGGGTGAAGAGTAATGGAAAGATGCACATTAACTCAGATTCCTTTTGCAGGAAGCAATCATGGAAGTTGTTCAGAACAACAAGAACAGAAGATCATTGCAGCACACTTATGAACTGGCAGAACTTTTTTTTTCAGACACAGCTTTGTTCGGTAATGAAGCTTTTTATGGAAATTATCCGAGGAGGAGGATCAGAGTTGCTTTGAAGTTGATTACAGATGCTTTAATGATGAATGACCTGGAAGACATCAAAAAAAGAGTACATAACTTACCAAATTATTTGATGGTAAAAAGCGAATTAAGGATAGCGCAAAAAGTGGCGGAGGCGTAACATGGATGGAAAACAAAACTCATAGAGATGTTAGAAAAGCAGAGATTATGAACCAAACATACACAATTTTCAGATTTGTTTGTAGTTTTTGATTAAAATAGGACAATCATAGAGATATGCAAGCAACTGCTGCCCTTTTACCATATATTGAGGTGGTTAGATAATGATAAAGAATTTGCTGAGATGATGATGATCGCGAAAAAGAAGGCGATTATAATGGCAGCCATGCCAGAAGAGATTGTAACAGAGGTATCGTTCTGAAAAAGGCGAAAGTCAGATAACCGGTAAAATACCGCTTCAGATACTATGATGATACTAACAGGCACATGATATTCCTGGAGATTAAGACCAGAGGATGAAATGCCGGAGGAAAGAAACCGGGGCCAAGTCTGAGGGAGATAGAGAAGAATATTCAAAAGCGGGATCCTGGATCTATCTTAAAGTTTGGGAGGGAATGTGACCAAAATAAGCTGGTAGAGGAGCATATCAGATGCAAATGCTTACATTGGGAACCGGCAACCCCGAACAGCACAACCAGTGTTTACAGGTCCATATCAAGAACAGCATCGGCAAAAAGAAAGCGAACAGCGTGACTACCGTGACATGATAGAAACCTTTTTACAACAATATGTTGAATGACAAGGAGAAGCCGGTAAAGATAGGCATGGTCGAGTCAGTCAAAAAAATATTGAATGCAATTTTTAATGGGGCAGTAAAGCGGCATCTCATCAGAAATAACCCTGTAACCGGATGTGTTGGAGCCGTGAAAAGGAAGAATGACATAGAGGAAACGATAAAACATTCCCTGGAAGACAGCCAACAGGAAATTACTGGAATTTATACTTGAAATACACCAAAATATGCCGTTATTATCCATTCTTCACATTTTGGCGTGGACCGGATGCAGAATAGGGGGAGCTTTTGGGGCTTACCTGGTACGACATCGGACTTTTACCAGGAGATTATCAGCATTAACCATAAGATTACATACACTAAGGTAGATGGATATTACCAGTCTGTACTTGGTCAGACAAAGACCGTGAATGGAAACCGGGAGATTCCAATGCTTGCTGATGTAAAGGATATACTTCTGGAACTGAAACAGCAGCAGGATGGTAACAAGATTTCCATGATGGAAACCGGAATTAAGTGTTAATGATACCGCCCGTTTATTTTTTTCACGAACAGTAAGGGGAATTAATCCCACAGGTTACTATGGAACACCTGCTGCAAACGGACGGCGTAAGAGACTCACAATAAAACAGAATGTGGACAAGATCGAGAGAGCAACGCCGCACACATTCCGTCATTCCTTCTGTTGCTGGTTATGCGAGAACGTGGCAGGAGAGAACAGCATGGATGATATAAAGCATATCCAGTCCATTATGGGGCATAAGGATGCCAGTACAACGCTGAATATTTACTCAGAACTGAGAAAGAACAATGCAAAGGATAAGCACACAGCCTTGAAGCTAAAAAGCCCGGAAAGCATGAAATAATCAAGAATATTTGCAGAACGTTTAGAGATATAGGGTTTTCTTTGGGGGAATCCCCCATTTTGGAGCCCCGATCTTTACCCCGGGTAATATCTAAAAATACCCTGATTTACCTGACAGATGGACACGGGGAGTAACAGAGGAAAGTTAAAGAAATATAGAAAGGGAAGCTGACAAGCAATTTCGATATATCAGAGAATACCGTAGAGTGAAAATTCTTTATATTGGAAAGTTTCTTTTTACTCCCGAAACAGTTATGATATTTAATAATTTGGGCATGAACTAGCGGTGTCCGAATGTACAAAGAAAGGAAAATCATGAAAAAAAAGAAACACATAATTTCCAGAGTTCTTCCTGGAAGCATTGAGGTAGAAAGAACTGGAGCTGGAACCGGAGATGTGCTGGCAGAGATTAATCACCAGCTGGTGGAGGATGTTTTGACCCTATCGTTATCTCATGAATGATGAATATATAGAACTTTATCCGAAAGAAGGCGGACGGAGAAATCTGGGAGCTGGAAGTAGAGAAGGATTATGAAGGGATCAGGGGATAGAGTTTGAGAACGGACTGATGGATGAGTATCGTTCCTGTTCCAATCACTGTATGTTCTGCTTTATCGATCAGATGCCGCCAGGCATGAGAGATACTTTATTTTAAAGATGATGATTCCAGATTGTCCTTCATACAGGGAAATTATGTGACCCTGACCAATATGAGTGATCATGATATAGACCGGATCATCCGGTACCATCTGGAGCCCATTAATATTTCCATCCAGACCATGAATCCGGAACTGAGATGTAAAATGCTCCATAACCGTTTTCGCCGGGGATGCATTGAAGAAGCTTCAGAAACTGTATGATGCAGGAATCACTATGAATGGGCAGATTGTTTTGTGCAAAGGAGTTAATGACGGTGAAGGAACTGGATGACAGTATTCGCAAGATGTCTGCCTATGCACCAGTACTTCAGAGCGTTTCAGTAGTTCCGGTTGGTCTGACTAAGTTCCGTGAGGGGCTGTATCCGATGGAACAGTTTCAGAAGGAAGATGCATTAGAAGTTCTGGATATTATTCATTCCTGGCAGAAGAAAATGATGGACCAGTATGGCATTCATTTTATCCATGCTTCAGATGAATGGTACATTCTGGCAGGGAAGGATCTGCCCCTGGAAGAGTCCTATGATGGCTATCTTCAGCTGGGGAAAACGGTGTGGGGAATGCTTCGGCTCCTTGGCGAAGAAGTGAAAGAAGCTGTTGCAGGCAGGACGGGGGAGATGACCGAAGGATAAAGGCTGTCAGTGCTACAGGTGCTTTGGCGGCACCATTTATTAAGAAATATATGGAGGATGATCCATGAGAAATTTCCAAATGTAGAAGTGGATGTGATCTCCATAAGAAACGAATTTTTTCGGAGAAACGATTACGGTGTCTGGTTTGATCACGGGACAGGATCTGATCAGACAATTAAGCGGCAGAGACCTTGGAGAGAAGCTTTTGCTTCCCTGCAACATGCTGAAAAATGAAGAAGATGTTTTTCTGGATGATATTTCTGTGGAAGAGCTTTCCAGGAAACTGAATGTAGAAATTGTAATTGTGGATGAAGGTGGTTCAGACCTTGTGTCTGCAGTCCTTGATCCGATTGAACATAAGAAACAGAAAAGGAGACAAATGTATGAGCAAACCGGTAGTAGCAATTGTGGGCAGGCCTAATGTAGGAAAATCCACATTGTTTAATGTACTGGCAGGGGATAAGATTTCCATTGTTAAAGATACGCCAGGTGTAACCAGAGACAGAATTTATGCAGATGTATCATGGCTGGATAATGATTTTACTATTATTGACACAGGTGGTATTGAGCCGGATAGCGGCGATGTGATTCTTTCTCAGATGAGGGAGCAGGCCCAGATCGCCATTGATACAGCAGATGTCATTATTTTTATTACAGATGTACATCAGGGACTTGTGGATTCTGATGCGAAAGTTGCAGATATGCTTCGCCGCAGCGGCAAACCAGTGGTACTTGCAGTGAATAAGGTGGACAGCTTCCAGAAATTTATGACAGATGTGTATGAATTTTATAATCTGGGAATCGGCGAGCCATTTCCATTTTCTGCAGCAAACCGTCAGGGACTTGGAGATATGCTTGATGAGGTCGTAAAACATTTCCGGCGGAGGATACGGGAGAGGATGAGGATTCTGATATTCCGAAGATTGCTATTGTAGGTAAACCTAATGTTGGTAAGTCCTCTCTGATCAATAAGCTGCTGGGGGAAGACCGTGTAATCGTTTCAGATATTGCTGGAACCACTCGTGATGCAGTTGATACGAAGGTTACCTGGAACGAAAAAAGATTATATTTTTATCGATACAGCCGGACTCCGCCGTAAAGCAAAAGTAAAAGAAGAAATTGAGCGCTTCAGTGTGATCCGTACTGTAACAGCTGTAGAACGTGCAGATGTTGTAGTTGTAATGATCGATGCATCAGAAGGCGTTACAGAGCAGGATGCAAAAATTGCCGGAATTGCCCATGAGAAAGGAAAGGGCGTGATCATTGCAGTGAATAAATGGGATGCCATTGAAAAGGATGATAAGACTATTTACAAGCATACAAACCGTATTCGGGAGGTCCTTTCCTTTATGCCTTATGCAGAAATCGTGTTTATTTCTGCCCGAACAGGACCTTCGGATTTCCAGAATGTTTGAGACACTGGATGCGGTAATTGAGAATCAAACATGCGTATCCAGACTGGTGTGCTTAATGAGATCCTTGCAGAAGCAGTTGCCATGCAGCAGCCGCCGTCTGACAGGGGCCGCCGTCTGAAAATTTTTACATGACACAGGTTGCGGTAAAACCGCCAACTTTTGTTATCTTTGTAAACGACAAAGAGCTGATGCATTTCTCTTACACCAGATATCTGGAGAATAAAATTCGGGATGCCATTTGACTTTTGGGGGAACACCGCTGAAATTTATTATAAGAGAACGCGGGGAAAAAGGAATAAAAGATGGAACGTATTATTTGTCTGGCTATTGGATATTTGTTTGGAATGTTTCAGACGTCCTACATTATTGGAAAAATCCATCACATGGATATCCGTCAATATGGAAGCGGCAATGCAGGAACTACCAATGCCCTTCGTACTCTTGGAAAAAAAGGGGGGGCAATGACTCTTATTGGCGATATGCTTAAATGTGTATTGCCATTCTGATCGTGGATGCAGTATTTAAGAATCGGTATCAGGAAATTCTTCCATTGCTTGGCATGTACACGGCAGCAGGCTGTGTCCTTGGACATAATTTTCCGTTTTATCTTGGATTCCGGGGCGGAAAGGGAATTGCAGCTTCAGCAGGGAATGCTGCTGGCAATGGACTGGAGAGTATTTCTGATCTGCGCGGTGATCTTTATTGGGCTGGTAGCTATTACCCGCTATGTGTCATTGGGGTCAATGGTGCATATGCGGGTGCTTGATTTGTTTCATCGGGTTTGGCGCTGAAAATGGGAAGTTATGGCATGGATTTCCCTCATACATTTGAGATGGATGTGATCATGGGACTTATGACAGCACTTGCAATTTTACAGACACAGGGCGAATATTTACCGCCTTTTAAATGGAACTGAGAATAAGTTGGTGCGGAAAAGCGAAAACTAAATAAGATGAGGTGATAAAATGGCAAAAGTCAGTGTGATGGGAACCGGAAGCTGGGGAACCGCACTTGCCATACTGCTTCACAACAATGGTCATGAGGTTATGTTGTGGTCTGCACATCCGGAAAAGGCAGCCAGTCTGAATCAGACCCGGGAGGATCCGAAAAAGCTTCCCGGAATTAAAATTCCGGATGGAATTGTGATAACCGGTGATGAAAAAGACAGCTTTGGATTCACCAGATATAGTTGTATTTGCCTCACCATCTGCTTATATGCGTGCTATCAGCAAACGACTTTCCCCATTGATTCGACGGGGACAGATTATTGTAAATGTGGCGAAAGGTGTAGAAGAAAATACGCTTATGCCTGTGTGTGATATTATTAAAGAAGAGATTCCTCAGGCAGATGTTTGTGTGCTTTCAGGACCAAGCCATGCAGAAGAAGTAAGCCGCGGACTCCCTACTACGTGTGTAGTCAGTGCCCCAAAAAAGAGACCGCTGAATATCTCCAGGGGGACCTTTTTATGAGCCCTGTTTTCCGGGTGTATACGACACCGGATATGCTGGGGGTAGAGCTTGGCGGTGCCCTTAAAGAATGTAATCGCACCTGGCAGCAGGGACTGCTGATGGCTTGGGTATGGAGATAATACAAAGGCTGCTTTGATCACAAGAGGAATAGCAGAGATGGCGCGGCTTGGTGTCAAGATGGGCGCTAAATTGGAGACTTTTGCCGGCCTTTCCGGAATTGGTGATCTGATTGTTACCTGTGCCAGTGTGCACAGCCGAAACAGACGCGCCGGCTATCTGATGGGACAGGGTTACACCATGAAGCAGGCTATGGATGAAGTGCAGATGGTTGTGGAGGGCGTTTATTCCGCAAAGGCAGCCAAAGCGCTGGCTGAGAAATATAATGTGGAAATGCCGATCATTATGGAAGTAAATAAGCTTCTGTTTGAAAACAAGCCTGCATCTGAAGCTGTGAAAGACCTGATGCAGAGAGAGAAACAGGGAGAAATTTCCTGGGAACTGTGAATGCTATATTCAGCAAATAAGCTGTTGCAAAATATAAAATACAGAAAATATAACTGAAAGAATAGAACCGCAAAAAACTGCCAGAGCAGTGAGCAAAAAACGAAAGAGTATGCTCAATGTTCTGGCAGTTAATAATTTACAAAGAGTGAAAAGATTAAAAAATAACATCCTTCAGATCATCCGGCACATGGGATGTATGGAGATCTTCATTTAAAGTATCCATGATCGCCATATCTTCATCCTCAATGTTGAAATCAAAAATATTGGCGTTGGAAGCAATGCGGTCTGGATTGACGGATTTCGGAATTACAGAAATCCCTTTTGGATTGCCCAGCGAAGACCGACCTGAGCAGGAGTATGTGCATATTTAGTGCCAAGGACGCAGATAACATCATTATCCAGATAAGCACCCCTTTGCCAGAGGGGCATAGGCCTGCACCTGATCCCATTTGCCTGACAGTATTCAATAAGCTCTTTGGGATAACACAGAGGATGACATTCAATCTGATTTACCGCAGGGACAATACCGGATATTTTTCGGAGTTTCTTCGAGATGACGAATCTCAAAAATTGCTGACACCGATAGAAAGGGCACCTCCGGATTCGAGGAATTTTCTCCATTTCTTCCAGGTGCTCAGATAACAGCCCGGAACCGGCCAGTGAATGAGATAAAGATCAATGTAATCAAGACCGAGGCGATCCAGACTTCGCTGGAAAAAGCAACCAAACATGTCTCCAGGCGCTGAGCATTTGTTCCAGATCTTGGTGGTTATGAAAAGTTCTTCCCTCGGAATGCCGCACTGGCAATGGCACGTCCCACATTTTCTTCGTTTTTTATAAGCGGTGTATCAATCAGACGGTAGCCATTCAACTGCTGCAGCAATGACAGCAGCCTCAGCCTTCATCATCGGCAGTTGCTTTATATAAACCCAGTAAGCGGCATGGTTCTGTCGTTATTTCAGAAAACAGAATTAGTCAAAGTGTATCCTCCAATTCCACTTGCTTTTGAGACTTTTTTATATTATAACATGAAAATGTGAAAGAAGAACATCAAATATATTAAAAAATTTGATAAATAAAAAAAAGCTAGGAAATAATGAAATATAAAACAACGTTAAAAAACTAGACATATGCGTTATTTATGTAACAACTAAAACAACAAATGACTTCAAAAAACGTAAAAAAAGAATGCCTAACCTTTTTTTTTTGTGGAATTTTTTCATATTATCTCCTTGATAAACGAAAAAAAAGATGTATAATAAGTTTAATTGATAAATTCTTGTCATAAGTTTGTTACGTTTAAGACAGAATATCTGCCTGTGAACGTGGGAAACAATAAACGGAGGGACAGGAATTCGTGCAGAAAGGAGCAGACACAAATGCACTTGATCAAAGATGAAAATGGGAATCTTGTCCAGCACGGACATGAGCATACAGAGGGACATACCCATGAACACACACATGCGGATTTGGTGTGACCCATACACACTCCCCCATTCTCATGGAGATGGCGAGCATGCACATACCCAATGAAGGCGGATGTGCAGACCAGAGTCACTGCGGTTCCTGCGAAGGCGGAGACTGCAAGAAAGAAACCATCGCACTTCTGACTTATATGTTGCAGCATAACGAACATCATGCAGCAGAACTCGATCAGATGGCTGACAACCTGGAGAAAAGATGGGCTTACAGGCTCAGCCAGAACGATCAGGAGAAGCTGTGGCAGATTTCCAGAAGGGTAATATGCGCTTGGGACTTTGCCCTGACTCTTGTTAAGGAAGAAATGAAATAATACTATGTAACAGCAGCAATACTGAATGACACAACACAACAGAAAGGGATGAATATATGTGTCTTGCAACGATATATAAAAAGAAAGCGATAATTCTGTTATTTTCAAAAAAATGTATCCAGAATTGACGTAGATGGAAATAAACTGATCCTCAGAGATATCATGGGTGATGAGCGTGTTGTAGAGGGACGTATCCCTCATGGTAGATCTGGCTAACAGCATTGTAAAAGCTTTGCTGTGAAGACTGAACAATCACAGATGATGCAGCTAAAAGGCAGCTGCACGGAAATAAAAGCGGAAATTGAGTAGGAGGCACTCTTTAAATGGCACATGTGATTGCCGTCGCCGGTAAAGGCGGCGTAGGTAAAATACGCGCGGATGACATCCAGCATCTCTGCGAACAGGGCAAAGTACCGATCCTTGCAGTGGATGCGGACGCAAACTCCAACCTGAATGAAGTCCTCGGAGTTAAGGTTGACACAACCTCGGCGACGTACGTGAGGAGATTGCACAGGCAGGATCGCAAAGGAAAGTCCGATCCCGAAAGGAATGACCAAGGCAGATTATGCCGAAATGAGATTTGAGGATGCACTGGTTGAGGAGGATGATTTCGATCTGCTTGTAATGGGCAGAACGCAGGGCAAGGATGCTACTGTTACGTAAATGGTCTTCTTCAGGCACAGCTTATGAAATACCAGAACCATTATCCATATATTGTAGTGGATAATGAGGCGGGGGTATGAAACATATCAGCCGAGGTGTTCTTCCGTCCATGCAGACAGCGATCCTGGTGAGCGACTGCCACGCAGAGGAATCCAGGCTGTAGGAAGGGATCGCGAAGCTTGATCGAAAGAATGCAATATGAAACCCGAGCACGGTGGGACTGATCGTCAACCGGGCACCGAAGGGCGAACTGAACGAGGGAATCAAGGAGGAGATCGAAACCAGGGACTTCATCTTCTGGGTGTGGTACCCTCAGGATGATGCCGTTATGAATATGACTGTGAGGGTAAACCTACAGCAAGCCTTCCGGAGGATAATCCGGTCAAGAAAGCACTGAGAGAAATCGCCGGTAAATTAGACTTATAATTTAATCGAGTAAGTCCCCTTCTGTCACTGCAAAAGAGCAGGAGCGGCAGCTGGGAACTGTTTTCTCGCAGGAGAGAAGTATTACAAGAATATGCCGGAATTTTTGTCAATATTTTTAACCCATGGCGGGGATCGCAGGTTCTGTCTTGGGTTATTACCTGAAAACTTTATAGAAAGGTAAAAATACATGACTCATTCATGTATCATCAAAAGGAGGTCTATAATGAGTGAATTCAAATTAACTACAGTGGAAGAGTTCGAAGCTGCCTACAGCCCGTCTTCTTGAGACTGGTGCAAAGGTAGGCGCTGATTCCTGGCAGATGCGTGTTAAGAATCAGACTCCACACTGTAAATTCGGTGAGCAGGGCGTATGTTGCCGAATCTGTTCAATGGGTCCGTGCCGTATTACACCTAAGGCACCGAGAGGTATCTGCGGATGCGACGTACATGGTATCGTAGGAAGAAACTTCCTTCGTTTACAGCAGGTGGCGCAGCTACACACTCTGATCACGGACGTGAGATCTGTATCACACTTGGACATGCAAAAGAGGGCGGCGACTATCAAGGTGAAAGATCCTGAGAAGCTGATCCGTATTGCAAAAAGAGTGGGGCGTTGAGACCGAGGGTAAAGACATCTACGATCTGACTCATGAAATGTCTGAGATCTGGCTCTGATGGAATATGGTAAACCATTCGGATATCAGAGATTCCTTGACAGAATGCCTGCAGGATACAAAGAAAAATCTGATGGATGCGAGAACGAAATTCGCACCACGTGCTATCGACCGTGAAGTTGCAACTTCCATGCATATGGCACATATGGGATGTTCTTCTATACCGGAAGCACTGTAAAACAGTCTCTTCGTTGTGGTCTGGCTGATGGATGGGGCGGCTCCATGATGGGTACCGAGTTCTCTGACGTACTGTTCGGAACTCCAAAAGCCGATCGAAACCGAGGCAAACCTTGGTGTTATGGTTGAAGAGAACGTAAACATTGTTGTACATGGACATGATCCGAGTCTTTCTGAGATGATCTGTGAGTATGCAGACAGCAAAGAGATGATCGACTATGCAAAAAAGAAATGGGTGCTAAAGGAATCACCGTTTCCGGTGTGTGTTGTACATCTAACGAGGTTGCTATGCGTCGTGGTATTCCGATGGCAGGCAACTTCCTGCAGCAGGAAAACGTCGTTCTGACGGGCGCCTGCGAGGCCATCGTCGTCGACGTGCAGTGCATCTTCCCGGCCCTTGGACCTTGAGCAAAATGTTTCCATACAAAATTTGTAACAACTTCTCCGATCGCACAGATGCCTGATTCTGAATTTATCAGTTTCAACGCTGAGACAGCAGGGAGAAAACGCAAAAGCAATCGTTAAGATGGCAATCGATAACTTCAAGAACAGAAAACCGGAACTGGTACATATCCCGAGATGAAAGCGAAAGCAACCGTTGGTTATTCTGTAGAAGCAATCGTTAAAGTTCTTGATAAAGTTAACAAACTCCCAGGTTGAGAGACTGGAACAACCAAAACCTCTCTTGAGTGTATTACATCCGGTGTTATCCGTGGTGCTGTTGCTATGGTTGGATGTAACAACCCGAAAGATCCGTCCGGACACCGCTCACATCGAACTGATGAAGAAGCTGATTGCGCACGATATCATCGTGATCATTGCTTCCGGATGCTCTGCACAGGCAGCAGCAAGAGCAGGTCTGATGGACAAACGCTGCAAAAGATCTCTGCGGCGCAGGTCTGAAGCGCGTCTGGCGAGCTGGCCGGTATCCCGCCTGTCCTGCACATGGGCTCCTGCGTGGATATTTCCCGTATGATGATCCTGGCTGCAGAACTTGCAAAAAGATTCAGGACTTCAATCAATTCCCAGCTTCCGGTTGTCGGATGTGCTCCTGAGTGGATGTCTGAAAAAGCTGTATCCATCGGTAACTACGTAGTAGGTACTGGTATTGATACATATCTTGGTGTAGACCCATATGTTTCCGGTTCTTCAGAGATGGCGAACTTCTTACAGAAGGGAACAAGAAAATGGACTGGGTAGAAGGCAGCATATACAGTAGAAAAAGATATTGAGAAATTAGTTGATCTTATGATGATCGAAAGAATCGAAGAGAAAGTGACGCTCTCGGAATCTAATCGAAGGGCGGTGGAAAGGTAATGAAAAGGTGGATGACTTAAAATGAAAATAGCAGTAACCGGTAAAGGCGGAGTAGGGAAAGACAACTTTTTGCAGCAACACTTGCCAGACTATATGCAGATGAAGGGAAAACAGGTCCTTGCAGCTGATGTTGATCCGGATGCAAACCTGGGACTGGCTCTTGGATTTGATGAAGAAACTTTGGATTCTATTGTACCGATTTCCAAGATGCGTAAGCTGGTGGAGGAGAACGTACAGGGCCTACAGCCAGAATCAGTTCTATACACTGAATCCGAAAGTAGACGACATTCCGGAGACCTATGGTAAGGTCTGTAATGGCGTAAAGCTGCTTGTCCTTGGAACTGTGGAAACAGGCGGCGGCGGATGTGTCTGTCCTGAACATGTCATGTTAAAAGAATCATCAACAACCTGGTAGTGCACACAGAGATGATGTGGTGATCATGGATATGGAGGCAGGCCTGGAACATCTGGGCCGGGGCACCACAGGGAGAGCATGGATGAATTTATTGTAGTGATCGAACCAGGGGCAAGAAGTGTACAGACATATAAGAATGTTAAACGTCTTGCAAAGGATCTTGGCATTACTCACAGGTTAAGGTTGTGGCAAACAAAGTACGGAATGAAGATGATGAAAATTTATCCGAGAACAAGATCCCGGCAGAGGATCTGCTTGGAATGATCCACTACAATACAGAAGTTATAGATGCTGATCGTCAGGGAAAATCCCCTACGATTTCAGTGAAACTGTAACAGCTGAGATAATCAGAAAAATCAAAGACAAAGATTGATCAAATTCAATTCTGTAAATAATAGGAGGTATTACAAGTGACTTTATTTGATAGAGTATTCGGCGGAAACGATGCTGTATATGGTTTAACAGAGGGTGCTATTGACGGCGCGATCGCCAGTATGGCGAAGACAAAGCTGTCAGCTTCCCGAATACCGCTTACAGCCTTCCTTGCTACTATTCAGTAACAGGAACCAAGGTTACAACCGTAAAAAGAGTTAAAAGAGGCTCTTGGCGTTGTAAAAACTCTTATGACAAGAGAGAAAAGACTGAACGACGCATTCATGTCCGGTGTTGCTACAGCACTTTGCGCAGAAAAAGTTCATCGAAGTTCTGAAATACATTGACGGAGCAACACCATACGAGGAGCCATGCTATGGCCACACCTTGCAGATGCTGTTATCCGTGAGCTTGGTGTACCGCTTGTAACAGGCGATATCCCTGGTGTAGCCGTTATCCTTGGAACAGCTCCATCTGTAGAAGAGGGTGTTGCACTTGTTAAAGAGCTATCAGGCACAGGGTATCCTGGTAACATTAGTTGGCGGTATCATTGACCAGGTAAAGGAAGCTGGCATGAAGACTGGTGCAAACGTACGTGTTATCCCTCTTGGAAAAGACGTTACGTCTGTTATCCACGTTGTATCTGTTGCACTTCGTGCAGCACTGATCTTCGGTAACGTAACACCTGGAGATGCAGGTACACTTGATGAAATATACAATGGACCGTGTTCCGGCATTCGTTAACGCATTCGCTCCTCTGGATGACGTTGTAGTAGCATGTGGTGCTGGTGCTATCGCACTGGGATTCCCGGTAATCACCAACGACGAGACAGAGAACATCTTCCGTGTACCGAAGAGCCTTATCGTTCAGGAAGGACGTAAGCAAATTCAACGCAACTTCTCTGGAAGCACGCGACATCAAGATCAAGATTACCAACATTGATATCCCGGTTGCTTTTGCATCTGCATTCGAGGGCGAGATCATCCGTCGTAAAGATATGCGTGTTGAGTTCGATGGCTCCCGTGTAGACTGTGCAGAGCTTGTACATACATGTGACGCTTCTGAGATCGAAGGATCACAAGATCACAGTTATAGGACCGGAAGTTGACGAGATGGAATGGGACGGAAGAAAGAACAGCATTGCATACGTTGTTAAAGTTGCAGGTAAAAACATGCAGCCTGACTTTGAACCGGTTATCGAGCGTAAGTTCCATAACTACATCAACTGTATCGAAGGTGTATACCATACAGGACAGAGAGATATGCAGAGAATCCGTATCAGCAAAGCATGCATTTGCTGCAGGCTTCAAGATCAAACATATCGGTGAAGTTCTTTATACATCAGGTTAAGAACGAATTTGACGCAGTTGTTGACAAATGTGAGGTTGTGATTTACACAGATCCTGCTGAGTGTACAAGAATCCGTCATGAAGTTGCAATTCCGACATTCGAGAAACGTGATGATCGTCTTGCAAACCTGACAGATGAGTCTGTTGACGTATATTACAGCTGTATCCTTTGCCAGGCATTCGCACCAAGCCACGTATGTGTAGTAACACCTGAGCGTCTCGGTCTTTGCGGTGCGGTTTCATGGCTGGATGCAAAAGCTACCAACGAGCTGGATCCGAACGGACCTTGCCAGATTATCACAAAAGAGCGTCCGATCAATGATGAGAATTGGTTCTTATGAGGACGTTGATGAGGCAGTTCAGAAATTCTCCCAGGGTGCTCTGGAGCACGTTACCCTGTACTCCATCATGCAGGATCCCATGACTTCCTGCGGCTGCTTCGAGTGTATCTGTGGTATCGAACCATTCTCCAATGGTGTTGTTATTGCAAACCGTGAGTATGCAGGCATGACTCCACTCGGAATGACATTCCCGGAAATGGCATCCATGACAGGCGGCGGTGTTCAGACTCCTGGATTCATGGGACATGGTAAACACTTCATCGCTCCAAGAAATTCATGAAGGCTGAAGGCGGTATTGAGCGTATCGTATGGATGCCAAAAGAATTAAAAGAATTCGTTGCTGAACGTCTGAACAAGACAGCATCAGGAACTCTACGGTATTGAAAACTTCACCGATATGATCGGTGATGAGACCATCGCAGAAGATCCGGAGACACTGGTTGCATTCCTTACAGAAAAAAAGGCCATCCGGCATTAGCTCTTGATCCGATGATGTAAAGATTGGTGGTTTTGCCCGGAGGCGTGGATGGGCAATGCGGAAGCCACTAAACGTCTCCCTGGGTTTAAACGCCTAAAGCGTTATATAGATAAAAAACCATAGTATTATTCTAAATACGAAATGGAGATGTGCAAATTGTTAATCGACAGAATCTTTAACGGAAATGATGCAGTCTACGGGTTAACCTGTCAGGCTGTAGAGGAAGCCATTGCACAGCACGGCGCAGACAAGGCAGTTGAATTTCCTCATACTGCCTACTGTCTGCCATGTTACTATGCAGTAACAGGAGTCAAGGTGAAGACCCTTGGCGAAATGAAAGAAGCACTTGGTGTGATTAAATCTCTTATGACAAGAGAGCATCAGTTAGATGACGCTTTGATGTCCGGAGTCGCTACCGCACTTTGTGCAGAGTTCATAGAAGTACTGAAGTATCTGGATGGAGCGGAGCCATACAGTGAACCGTACTATGGACACCTTCCGGATTCCATAATCCGTGAACTTGGTGTACCTCTTGTAACCGGTGATATTCCTGGTGTAGCTGTTATTATTGGATCGGCACCTACCGCACAGGAAGGTGTAGATCTGGTAAAAGAGTTATCAGGCACAGGGGAATTCTTGTTACACTGGTTGGCGAGGAATTATTGACCAGGTGCAGGAACTTGGATTGAAAATGGGCTATAATGTTCGAATCGTACCACTTGGAAAAAGATATTACTTCTGTAATCCATGTGGTATCCGTGGCACTTCGTGCAGCTCTGATCTTCGGAAACGTTACTCCTGGAGATGCAGCCGCTCTGATCAAGTATACATCAGAGAGAGTACCGGCATTTGTCAATGCGTTTAAACCGATCGATGATGTGATTCTGGCTGCTGGTGCAGGAGCAATCAAACTTGGATTCCCTGTGATTTCCAATGAAGATGAAAACATTACAGAAGTTCCGGGTGCGCTGATCGCATGCCCGAATGTTGCTGATTTTAATAAGGTTTCTCTGGAAGCCAGAAATATTAAGATCAAAATTACCAATATTGATATTCCTGTTGCGTTTGCGTCTGCATTCGAAGGCGAGATTATCCGTCGTAAAGATATGCAGGTTGAGTTCGACGGTTCCCGTGTGGATTGTGCAGAACTTGTTTGCAGACAAGAAGCATGGATGAGGTAGAGGACCACAAGATTACAGTTGTAGGACCAGATGTAGATGAAATGGAATTGGGAAGCAAGAATCCGATCGCTTACGTGGTAGAAGTAGCTGGGAAAGAGAATGCAGCCTGATTTTGAACCTGTAATTGAGCGTAAATTCCACAATTACATTAACTGTATTGAGGGAGTTTATCATACAGGACAGAGAGATATGCAGAGGATCCGTATCGGTAAGGAAGCTTTTTACAATGCAGGATTCCGTATCAGACATATCGGTGAGGTTCTGTATACACAGGTAAAAATGAGTTTGAAGCTGTAGTTGATAAATGTCAGGTAACCGTTTATACAGATCCGGCTGAGTGTACAAGAATCCGTCATGAGGTAGCAATCCCTGTATTCGATAAACGTGATGCACGTCTTGAAAATCTTACAGATGAAACTGTAGACGTATATTACAGCTGTATCCTTTGTCAGGCTTTTTTCACCGTCTCATGTATGTGTTGTTACACCAGAGAGACTTGGACTTTGCGGAGCCGTTTCATGGCTGGATGCAAAAGCAACAAATGAACTGGATCCAAACGGACCTTGTCAGATCATTACAAAGGAAAGACCAATTGATGAGAACCTTGGTTCTTATGAGGATGTTGATGAAGCAGTAAAAAATTCTCACAAGGAGTGCTCTCGAACACGTTACGCTTTATTCCATTATGCAGGATCCTATGACTTCCTGCGGATGCTTTGAGTGTATCTGTGGTATTGAGCCGTTTTCTAATGGTGTAGTAATCGCCAACCGTGAATATGCAGGAATGACACCTCTCGGAATGACATTCTCAGAGATGGCATCTATGACTGGCGGCGGTGTTCAGACACCAGGATTCATGGGACATGGTAAACACTTTATTTCATCCAAGAAGTTCATGAAGGCAGAAGGCGGTATTGAACGTATCGTATGGATGCCAAAGGAATTAAAAAGAGACAGTTGCGGAGCGTTTGAAATAAGACAGCAAAGGAACTGTATGGTATTGACAACTTTACTGATATGATTGGTGACGAGACAAATACAACAGATCCAGAAGAGCTTGTTGCATTTTTAACAGAACATAATCATCCAGCCTTGTCAATGGACCCGATGATGTAGTATACTATATGAGATGATGTGATTTGTCTGCGTTACATAGTAATTTTTTAAGGAGGCCAAATAGAAATGCCGTTTAATCAGAAACTTCAGAAATTTAATGCAAAGATTAATACAGTCACAATTGGTAGCTGGGAGATAAGACTGTAACAATCGGCGGAGACTCTACTTATCCATTTTATTCTTTTGATGCACCATCAGAAAACGCACCTAAGATCGGTGTTGAAATCTCTGATATGGGTCTTGAGAATATTGTATCCGAAGGTATCAAAGCATACTATGACGGAGCATCCACAATCGGAGAAATGGCTAAAAAAAAGCAGCAGCTATGGAGGGTGCTGACTTTGTAGCTAACTTATTCCTTGAGGGCGGCGACCCGAACGGTGTTAACAAATCTATCGATGAGCTGATCGCAGTTGTTAAAGAAGTTGCAGATGCAATTGATGCACCATTAGTAGTTGAAGGATGCAAGAATGTAGAGAAAGACGCAGAACTCCTTCCTAAGGTAGCAGAAGCTCTTCAGGGAAGAAACGTACTGATTCTTTCAGAAAAGAAGAAAACTACAAGGCAATCGGTGCTGCAGCAGGACTTGCTTATAATCAGATCGTAGGTGCTGAGTCTGCTGATGATATCAACCTTGCAAAACAGCTGAACGTTGTAACAACACAGTTAGGTGTTGATGCGAAGAAAATTGTTATGAATATCGGTAGTGCTGCTGCCGGATATGGTTACGAGTATGTTGTTTCCACTATGGACCGTATTAAAGGTGCAGCATTATCTCAGAATGATAACATGCTGCAGATGCCTATCATTACACCAGTATCCGCTGAAACATGGGGCGTAAAAGGAATCAACAGCTTCTGAGGAAGATATGCCAGAATGGGGCTCAGAGGATGAGCGTGGTATCGACATGGAAGTTATGACTGCAGCAGCAGACCTGGCTGCTGGTTCTGACGCCGTTATCTTAAGACATCCGGAAGTCTGTTAAGACAATTTCCAAACTGATCAAAGCACTTGCGTAATTGAATAGGAGGAAAAATAAAATGGCACTGAATGGTATTCAGATTTTTAAATTAACACCAAAGAAAAACTGTAAGGAATGTGGATGTCCGACATGTATGGCTTTCTCCATGAAAGTTGCACAGGGCGCATGCAGATTGAGCAGTGTCCACATATGTCCGATGAAGCACTGGCTTCCCTGTCTGAGGCAACTGCTCCGCCGATGAAGACAATCAAGATTGGTACTGGCGATGAGGAGCTTACCCTTGGTGGTGGAGAAACTGTTCTGTTCAGACACGAGAAGACCTTCGTAAGCAAGACAAGATATGCCGTATCACTTTGCACATGCATGGATGACGCTACTGTAGATGCAAAACTGGCTGAGATCCCGAAGGTTGATTATGACCGTATCGGTGAGAGAAGGCATGTAGAACTTGTATATGTAAACTGCGATGCAGAAGGCGCAGATGCAGATAAAATATGTAGCACTTGTACAAAAGCAGCAGCTCTTGGACGTACTTCCTGATCCTTGGCTGTTCTGATCCGGAGATCGCAAAAAGCAGCCCTTGAGGTTTGCAAAGACAGCAAAGCCGGTATTAAACGGAGCAAATGCTTCTAACTATGAGGCTATGAACGCAGTTGTTGCAACAGCAGCTGGTGTTGTTCTTGGTGTATCTGGCAAAGACTTAACGAGTTATATGATACTACAGCAGCAATCGAGAAACTTGGAAACAAGAATCTCGTACTTGACACAACAGGAGCTGACATCAAAGAGACTTTTGGCCAAACACCGTACAGGTACGTCGTGCAGCTCTTAAGGATCAGGACAGAACATTCGGTTATCCTTCCATCGTAAACCTTGCAAAGATCGCTGGTGGTGACTATCACCTTCAGGCAGGTTTGGCAGCTATGTTTACTATGAAATACGGTTCTATCGTTGTTATGGAGCAGATGACATATGCAGAAGCTCTTCCGTTATATGGTCTGCGTCAGAACGTTTATACTGACCCACAGAAGCCAATGCGTGTAGAGCCAGGTATCTACCCGATGAACGGTGTAGATGAGAATTCTCTTGTTGTTACTACTGTTGACTTCGCTCTTACATATTTCGTAGTATCCGGCGAGCTGGAGCGTTCCGGTGTTCCGCTTAACCTGGTAATCAATGATGCAGGCGGACTTTCCGTACTGACATCATGGGCAGCTGGTAAATTCTCCGGAAACAGTATTTCTACATTCTTCAAAGAGAAAGTAGAGCCAAATGTTAAGAGCAGACGTCTGGTAATCCCAGGTAAGGTTGCAGTCCTGAAGGGTGATCTGGAAGCAAAACTTCCAGGATGGGAAATCATCGTTGGACCAAGAGAAGCTGTACAGCTTGTTAAATTCTTAAAGGATCTTAAAAGGCTGGATTTAAGCCTTTAACCGGACGGAGTAAAAGGGTGCAATGCCGCTTATGGGCGGCACCACTATAAAATAATTAAAGGAGAACATTTGACATGGCAAAATTTGTTACAATTGGAGAGAGACTTTCAACAACAGCACCTTCTGTAAACAAAGCATTTACAGAGAGAGATCCTGAGCCGATCTTAAAGAGAGCAAAACAGCAGCTTGATGCTGGTGCTGTTTATCTTGATGTAAACATCGGACCAGCTGAAACGATGGAGAAGACCTGATGAAATGGGCTGTTAAGCTTCTTCAGAGAACTTCGACAACGTTCCGCTGTCTCTGGATACATCCAACAAAAAAGCAATTGAGGCTGGTATTTCTGTATACAACCGTTCCAAAAGGAAAACCAATCGTAAACTCTGCTGATGCAGCTGGAAGAATTGAGAACATCGACCTTGCAGCAGCAAACGATGATGCAATCGTTATCGCTCTTTGCAACGGTGAAGGTATTGCAAAAGACAATGACGAGCGTATGATGCACTGCCAGAACATGCTTCTTGAAAGAGGTATGGAGCATGGCATGGAGCCGACAGATCTCTGGTTCGATCCGCTTTTCCTTGTTGTATAAAGGAATGCAGGACAAACAGATGGAAGTTCTTGAGGCAATCAAGATGTTCTGCGATATGGGACTGAATTCTACCGGCGGTCTTTCCAACAACTCCCAACGGTATGCCGAAAACATATCCGTCCGATCATGGATTCCGCACTTGTAGCTATGGCTATGATGAAGGGTCTGACCAGCGCCATCGTTAACCCGAATGACCTGAGACTGATGGAGACAATCAAATCCTGTGACGTATTCAAGGGTAACACACTTTACGCAGATTCTTATCTGGAGCTTTAATCTTTAAATCTCGCAGGTTTTTCCCCATGATGGTGCCGCAGCGTTTGCGAAAACCTGAGGCACCATCAGGGGTTTTTTTCTATCTAAAAGCGGAAAAATAAAAAAAGCGGAGAATATATACGACTGGGGATTTACAGATTATGGCAAAAGTAACCTTTCGATTTGAAGAATGGAGACCGGTAGTCACCTACGCAACCGAGGGCGAGCGCCTTCTTGAAGTAGCGCAGAAGAGCAATGTGCCGATCGATGCACCGTGTTCCGGAAACGCATCGTGCGGTAAATGCCGCGTTCGTCTTGTGAGCGGTGAGCTGGATTCAACAAAATAACCCGCCATATTTCTGAGGAAGAATATCAGAATGGCTGGAGACTGGCGTGCGTCAGCACCGTCAAAAGGCGATGTTGAAGTGGAAGTGCCGGACATTGCATCCGCTTACCGGAGCCGCATGAAAGTGGCAGACCTTAGTTCACCGAGTGAAATTGCAATTTTTGAAGATACGAAAAAGAAAATTACAGACGCCGGCCTGGAATTGAAAAACAGCATGCAGGTGATTACAATCTCAATGGAAGAGCCTACTCTTGGATGATACGATGCCGGATAACGAGAGAGTAACCTGGGCTGTACAGGCAGCGACGGGGCTTGAACGGGTACGGATTCCGTACTCTGTACTGAAAAAATGCCGGATGTCCTTCGGGAATCCCATTTTCAGGCACAGTGTGTCGTCCGGGTTACGGCAAATGACGTGTTTTTTATACGATATGCTTCCAATGGAAGCAAAAGCAGTGGTCGGTGGTCTCGTTGTCGACATCGGAACAACGACAGTTTCTGCACTGATCGTGGATATGCTGAGCGGAGAAATCCTGGCAAAAGCCTCTTCCGGAAACGGACAGATCCGGTATGGTGCGGATGTTATCAACCGTATCATTGAATCCCAGAAACCGGGAGGCCATGAAAGACTGCAGAATGCAATCATCAAAGAAACCTTAAACCCGATGATTTCCAACATGTGCCGCGCAGCGAAAAATCAGCAGTCAGCAGATTTACCGTGCGGCGATTGCCGGAAACACTACCATGGAGCATCTGATGATGGGCATCAATGCAGATCCGCTTCGGATGGAGCCGTATATTCCTGCCTTCTTTAAAACAAACTCACTGTTTGCATCGGACGTCAATCTTGCGATTCATCCGGACGCCCATATCATTCTGGCACCGAACATCGGAAGCTATGTGGGCGGAGATATTACTGCCGGCGCGTTGGTCAGCATGATCTGGAACCGGCCGGAGATGAGTCTTTTTATTGACCTTGGTACCAATGGCGAGCTTGCATTTGGAAACTCTGACTTTATGGTAAGCTGTGCCTGCTCCGCCGGGCCTGCCTTTGAGGGCGGCGATATCAGCTGTGGTATGCGTGCGACCGACGGTGCGATTGAAAAATGTACGATCGATCCGGAGACGATGGAACCTTCGTACCATGTTATCGGAGATGAGGGAACGAAGCCGATTGGTCTTTGCGGTTCCGGAATCATCGATGTAATTGCAGCGCTGTTCCGTGCGAAAAATGGTTAATCCGAAGGGAAAAATTTATCCGGGAAGGCAGACGGATCCGCCACGACAAATATGGCATGGGAAGCTATGTCATCGCCTTTGAAGAGGAAGCCGGAAGCGTCCGCGACGTTGAGATTACAGAAGTAGATATCGACAACTTTATCCGTGCCAAGGGCGCGATTTTCTCAGCGATCCGTACGATGCTGAACTATCTGGATATGGATGTTTCCATGATCGAGGAGGTTTACGTAGCGGGCGGTATCGGAAGCGGCATCAACATGAAAAATGCCGTTACCATCGGTATGTTTCCGGACATCCTGCTGGAAAAATTCCATTACATTGGTAACTCTTCCCTGACCGGTGCGTACTCAATGCTTTTTTATCGACAGCAGCAGAGAAGAAAAACGTATGAGGTTGCCCGGAACATGACATATCTGGAACTCTCTACGGTACCAACCTATATGGATGAATTTGTAGCGGCGTGCTTCCTGCCGCACACAGACACGACGATGTTCCCGTCTGTGGAAGCATAAAAACGGAAGCAGAACTTGCTGTTACGATTCAAGGTGAAACACATGTGGTTTTGCTTTTGAATTGTGGCGAACCTTTTTGAGAGGAATTGGATTTACATGGCAGTAGACTTAAATTACGAAAAAAGACAGCAAAGAGCGTATTCCGTATGAGCATTATCTGGAAGTGTATCAGAATGCAGATCCAAAAGAGATTTCCAGCCGGTGCGACGTTCCGTATGATGCGGAAAAACAGGAGTTTACCGTTTCCCTGATGGGTGTTTCCTACCGGATTTCGTGGCCGGAGTACAACGTATTTCATATTGGAGATGATGGAAGCGTTTCGCCGATAATTGGCTGGTATCCACTCGAGAAAAACCGAATGCAAAAATTTTGGTATTGCGTTATCTGACAGAGGGCGGAGCTGCTCCGTCTACCGGAAAATTTTGACGTACCGGGAGATTCCGTGGGGGAGAAGTTTATTTTAAACAGTTCCAGGGAAGATGCCTGTTCCGTCTTGCGTTTTGGCTTTGGCGGAAAGCTGGATGCATTCCGTGAAATCATGGAACGTGTCGGCGCTCAGGCGATTTCATCCGGTGATGTCGGATATGAGCTGGAGTTTATGAAAGCGGCTTTTTGTACGACTGATTTTATGGGCAGGAGATGATGAGTTTCCGCCGTCCGCGCAGATCCTCTTTTCGGACAATTTCCCGGCTGCATTTACGCAGGGAGAGGATATGGCGGTTGTGGGAGATGTCACATTGATATGCTGAAGGCTCTGGCTGCAAAATAGTTATGGTTTGAGGCCATCAGGATGGCTTCTGGATCGAAAAAAAAATAAGCGGAGGAAAATAACATGGGATTTTCAACAGTACCTTGCAATGAGTTTGTAGAAGTGCTCGGTTCCAAAGCACCGGTTCCGGGCGGTGGCGGAGCTTCTGCACTGGTTGGCGCTGTCGGCACAGCGCTTGGCAACATGGTTGGTGCGCTGACAGTAGGTAAAAAAGAAATATGCGGATGTTGAAGACGAAATGAAAGAGCTGATGGCGAAAGCAACCACGCTTCAGGACGAACTGCTTCACCTGATCGAGCGCGATGCAGAAGTGTTCGAACCGCTCTCCAAAGCATACGGCATGCCGCGCGAGACAGAGGAGGAGAAGGCAGAAAAAGCAAGAGTCATGGAGATTGTGCTGAAGGATGCCTGCTCTGTTCCAATGGAAATTATGGAAAAATGCTGCGAAGCAATCGACCTGATCGTAGAATTTGCAGCAAAAGGTTCTGCACTTGCGATCAGTGACGCAGGTGTTGGCGCAGCATTCTGCAAAGCAGCCTTAGAGGGTGCTTCCCCTGAATGTATATATCAACACGAAATCTATGAAAAACCGGGAATATGCAGAAGAACTGAATCGAAAATGCGATGAAATGCTTGCGGTCTATACCGTAAAAGCAGACGAGATTTTCCGGAACGTACTGGGAAGACTGAAAGCCTGAAAACAAACGGCCAGAGAAGCTTCCCCGGCAGCAAGCGGGTTGCAAAAAGGAGTTCTCTTTGACCGAAAAGAAAAGCGGAGGAGGAAAAAAAATGGCAAAACAGTTATTAGGAAAAAGAAGTAACAGCAGCATTAAATGAGAAGATCAAAGCAAATGTAGCAGAGCTGGAAGCAAAAGGAGTAAAACCGACTCTCGGAATCATCCGTGTCGGAGAGAGAGAGGATGACCTTTCCTACGAAAGAGGAGCAACCAAACGCTGTGAGACCTTAGGCGTTGCATACGAGAAATTCCTTCTTCCGGCAGACGTTACCCAGGAAGAGCTGATGGCTACCATCGACAAAGTAAACAAAGATGATTCTATCCATGGCGTTCTGATTTTCCGTCCGCTTCCGAAACATCTCGATGAGGCAGCAGTCATCAAAGCACTCTCCCCGGAGAAGGACGTAGACGGTATCACAGACGGTTCCATGGTAGGCGTATTCGCCGGAACAAAACAGCGCCTCCCGCCATGTACTCCGCAGGCCTGCATGGAAAGATCCTCGACCACTACGGCATCGACTGCACCGGCATAAAAAAGCCGTTGTCGTAGGCCGCAGCCTCGTTGTAGGGAAAACCGGCAGCCATGATGCTGTTAAAGAAAAACGCAACCGTAACCATCTGCCATACCAGAACGAAAGACATGCCGTCCGTAGTAAAAGAGGCAGATATCGTGATCGTAGCAGCAGGCCGTGCCGGTGTTGTAGATGATACTTACCTGCGTGCAGGCCAGACCGTTATTGATGTCGTAATCAACGTAAACGAAGAAGGAAAACTCTGCGGAGACGTTGCATACGCAAAAAGCTGAGCCGATCGTTGAGGCAATCACACCGGTTCCAGGCGGTGTAGGATCCGTTACCACATCTGTTCTGGTCGGCCATGTGGTAGAGGCTGCCATGAGAAAAAACAGCTGGATCATAGGCTGAAGATAAGAATGTGACAGAAAAAAAGGCACTGTGCGTCCGGAAAAAGGGGGCGGCGGTGCCTTTTTAGTGCGCGGCAGTGCAGTTTTGGTGATAGGAGAGGGGGCCGGCTCATAGAATATAACAGTACATAGCAACAAAGATCAAAAGGGGGACAACAGCGCATGGATGCATATTCAGTATACCGCGATATTCAGAAACGAACGAAGGGCCAGTTCCTGATCGGAGTGGTGGGGCCTGTACGGACGGGAAAGTCCACCCTGATCCGCCGTTTCCTGGAGGTGCTGGCACTGCCGTATCTTTCGGAAAAGGAACAGGCGGAGGTACGGGATGCCCTGCCTTTAAGCGGGGAGGGAAAGACGATCACAACGGTGGAGCCGAAATTTGTGCCGAAAGACGCCGTGGAGCTGCAGCTTGGGGAGGGCGATCCGATCCGGCTGCGACTGATCGACTGCGTCGGCTTTCTGGTGCCGGACGCGGCGGGAAATCTGGAAAATGAGAAGGAGCGGATGGTGAAAAACACCGTGGTCCGAGCAGGCGATTCCGTTCCGGGAGGCGGCGGAGATCGGTACGAAGAAGGGTGATCGCAGAACATTCCACGATCGGTCTTATGGTGACGTGCGACGGATCGTTCGGCGAGCTGCCGCGGGAGAATTTTCTGCAGGCGGAGGAACGGACCGTTGCGGAGCTCAAAAAGCAGGGAAAGCCCTTCCTGATTCTTGTGAATGCGAAAAAACCGTACCGGGAGGAGACACAGCGGCAGGTAAAGGAGCTTGAAACAAAATTCGGCGTGGCAGCGATGGCGGTGAACTGCGACCAGCTCCGCAAAGAAGATATTCTGCATATGCTCGAAAAGGTGCTGTATGAGTTCCCGCTTCAGCAGATGGAATTTTATATTCCCAAATGGGTGGAGCTCCTTGCCGATGACCATCCGCTGAAGGCAGAGCTGCTGCAGAAGATCCGTGAGATGTGCAGGGAAAAAGACGCGCCTGAAGGATGCAGTGGGCGGAAAAACAGCGATTGCCAGTCAGTATGTCAGCCAGACACTGCTGCAGTCGATGGATCTTGCGAGCGGTACGGGGTGAAGGTGCGGATTGAGGTGAAAGAGCAGTATTATTATGAAATGCTGAGTGTACTTGCCGGCGTGGAGATCAAAGGCGAGTATGATCTGGTGCAGACGATCCGCGAGCTGTCGGCACAGCGGGAAGAGTACCGCAAGGTAGAGGACGCGATTCATGCGGTGCGCGGATGCGGCTACGGCGTCGTGATTCCGGGGAGGGAGGAGATTCAGCTGGAGGAGCCAGCCGTGATCCATCAGGGAAACAAATACGGCGTGAAAATTAAATCGGTGAGCCCGTCGATTCATATGATCAAGGCCAACATCGAGACGGAGATTGCGCCGATCGTCGGAAGTGAGCAGCAGGCGGAGGATCTGATCGCCTATATCAAAGAGAGCGCAAAGAGCCCGGAGGGAATCTGGAATACCAACATTTTCGGCAAATCCGTCGAGCAGCCCGTTGACGACGGCATCCGCAGCAAAATCGCCCAGATCACCGAGGACGGCCAGGCAAAACTCCAGGATTCCATGCAGAAAATTGTCAACGACAGCCGGGGCGGAATGGTGTGTATTATCATTTAATACAAAAGCTGTTCGAATATTTTTGAGTAATTGTGCAATAATACTTGAAAAGCGAACCAAAATAGCGTATAATTCGAATTGTGAAAAGAAAAGAAGAAAAATGTAACTTCCTGGAATGTTCGATGATCTCATTATTTTGAACCTACATTTACTTTAAACGGGAGGCTTATTATTGTCATGTGGATGTCAGGCCACCCTGGAAACAGACGTCAGTGGAAGGCAGAAATGATGACTGCGGCTACCCACCTAGCTTGCGTTGCTAGGAGTCAAAGTATGGGAAACGGCATTCCGGGGTTACAAAAAGAGAAAAAAGAGAATCATGAAAATGGTTCTCTTTTATACGTTACATACAACCAAAAGGAGAAGGAACATGAAAAAACAGGGTTTTGGAACAACAAAAGACGGAAAAGAAGCATTGCTCTACACGCTCTCCAATAAAAAACGGAATGGAAATCAGTGTAACCGATTACGGCGCACATCTGGTATCGGTTCTCGTTCCGGATAAGGATGGAAAGAAGAGAGACGTTGTCCTGGATTTGACTCCGTAACCGGCTATGAGACCGACGGAAGCCATTTTGGAGCCACCATCGGAAGAAACGGAAACCGTATCGCGGGAGCAGCATTTTGAACTGCACGGAAAAACATACCAGCTGGCAAAAAATGAGAACAACAACAACCTGCACAGCGGCCCGGACGGATACGATTACCGCCTCTGGAACGTAGAAGAGGCGGATGACAGTGCCGTTACCTTCGTTCTGATGAGCCCGGACGGAGACCAGGGATTCCCGGGAAACTTTGAAGTGTCCGTTACGTATACCCTGACCGATGAGAACGCCGTAGAAATCCACTATGAGGGAAGCTGCGATCAGGATACCGTTGTCAACATGACAAACCACAGTTACTTCAACTTGGCAGGCCACGATGCCGGATCTATTGAGAATCAGACACTTGTCTTAAAAGCGGAGCAGTTCAGCCCGGTGATCGATTCTGCATCCATCCCGACCGGCGAGCATGCACCGGTACAGGAACCCCGATGGATTTCACCAGCGAGAAAGCAATCGGAGCAGAGATCGAAGCAGATTTCGAACAGCTCAAACTGACCGGCGGCTACGACCACAACTTTATCCTGGACAAGGCTGTCGAGGGAAGCATTGAGCTGATGGCAGTCGCATCCTGCAAAGAGAGCGGCATCACCATGGAAGCCTTCACGGATCTGCCATGCGTTCAGTTCTACGCCGGAAACTTCATTGCTCCGGTTACCGGAAAGAATGGGGTATTCTATGACAAACGCAACGGCTTCTGCCTGGAATCTCAGTATGTGCCGAATGCCATCAACCAGGAGGGTGAGGAGAAACCGATCCTCGAGGCAGGTGATACTTACGACACCACAACCGTATACAAATTCATTTTCTAAGATCCTATTCTAAGATCCTATTTGAGAAACAGCATAAAAAAAAGCTCCCTTCCTGCAGCGTCCTGTGAAAACAGGAGCGCAGGCGGGGGGAGCCTTTTATGGGAAAATATACAGAAAACGAATTCTGAAAAAAACAGAAAAAGAAAAGACCCTGTTTTCGAATCCAACAGAATCTTACCAGTTATGTCATATTCTTTTCAGAGGTGGGTAACCGCTTCGCCATCTGAATCAACCTGCAAGCGGAATAGCAGACACCTTTAAGCGGAGGATGGCGCCTGACAAAGAACAGGCGAAACCAGAATCTGAAACGGTTTTACCCGGCCGTTTAATGCAATGCATAAATCTCGCTCGAAGGTTTCTAAAAAAAATCTAATCGAAAATTTTCAGACATTCCATATCCCATAATAGTCTTTGAATGGAAGCTTTCATCGGAAGCATCAACCCTATGCATGCAGAGCAGGTTTCCTGACTTACAGATCATCGTTCCACATTCCTTCTCATATGTTGCGGACATACAATGGATTTGTTATGCTTCACTCCCTGATTACAGTGACCGGATCGCCCAGGAATCTCACCTGAATTCCCTCTCTCACCAAAAGACGGATCTTCTTTTGATGCACTCTGGATGTTGATATGAAATTTATACACAACCGTACTATATACCATAGGGCGATATTTGTCAAGGAAAAATTGCAAAAAGAAAAAGGAATCGGACAAAAAGCCGTGTGCATAGAATGAGATATGAAGAGAAAAAAATGATAAATTGGAACTGATACTGTTAGGAGTGGGGATTCTCCTGCTGCTGTTATTGTTTGTTGTGAAGCGCCGTCTGGATGCGCCGGAAGAGACAGCGACAGCAGAAAGCAGGACGGAGACGATGGAAGGCAAAAAGCAGGAGGAGACGATACAGAACATGGAACAGGAAAACGCGGCTTTTCTGAACAGTAAAAGAAGAACAAAAAGAAACAACAACAATACGTAACTAG
>VOFJ01000378.1_pt1 | contig 36876 bp, 65 predicted proteins | sample 5384081 | NCBI WGS metagenome assembly VOFJ01 (sample SAMN12384729, study PRJNA508395) | human gut metagenome | isolation source: healthy gut I | host: Homo sapiens
TTCGCATCAGTATAATCAGATTTTCAAAATAAGAGCAAATTCTATTTCGGCTTTCTTGCTCATTTGCCCATTTTAAGTCAACAGATGATTTATTATAAGGAGGCAAAGGAAATGTTTCAAAGACAAAAGGCAAATTAGTTTCCGCCATGGGAGTCACAGTATCAACAAGCCAATCAATACCTATTTTTTTCAGATAGAACCGTACGGGTAGGGAACTTGAAAGCTCTTCCCAATGACATTCGGCAAGAAATCCTACTGAACCGGATTATCAGAGTCTTTACCATAGTTTAAACTCATAGGTTGTATCATACGTTCATCTTCACTGATAGTAAACGGCTCTATTTTTCCACCATCCTTCCGACATTCAATGTGAGTATTCGACGTACCAAAATCAACGGCAAACTCAAATGATTGAGCACCGGTTTTTCCATGAAACTCCGGAATAATAATATTCTCCACACCCTTCCACATCAAAAACGATATAGGAGAAAGCTTTGTCAAAGACAAACGTTTGTGGATCAAACACTCCACCTCCTGTCGGCTTTATCATCTCTCCATCCTCTGTGCGGTTTCTCCCTAGGCAACACTTTTTCTCAAAGACATCCTTACCATCTCCAAAATGCAAATCATAGTTATCATCCCCCCCGCAAAATCCATTACATTGACACGATAATCCGCTTTCACATTGTTTTTCACCTTCAAAAACGGAAACAAATACAAGCCAAAGTCTTTCACGATTACCCGTCCGTTCTTTTCATCCGAAACTCCGAATTCGTTTCATAATAGAATCGTTCGTATGTAACATAATTCACCTGTCCGTTCTGTTCCTTAATAGGGATTTCCAATGTCACTTTCACCGTTTTATCATTCGACACATCGCGCCTTTCAATGCGAAAATGTTTTTTGAGATCATCTATAGTGAAGTATTTAAAATACTCTTTTTTTGATGGGAAGCAGATAGCTATATCCATCCGATTGGCTACACAATTTGTCTCCTCCATTATAAAAACAAGTTTCATTCAACGGATAAGTGTTGCAGATAATGACATCCTCTAGAAAATCGCCCATTGTCAGATAAGGATAAGTACGTCCATCCACCGGCAACTTCCGCTTGGAAAGATCTTTATTTTTGTCATGAACAGGCACGACAATCTTATCATCCCATGGATCTTGTGTATATATCAACGGTTTTCTGAAGATATCAACAGGAAGCACCAACGGTTTCTTTCCATCCACTGAAAAATCACTGTCTATCACAAAATCCGAACAAAACGGACTGTCCACATCCAGACACTTCAGGCTCACAGCCCAGCACCTCCACCAAATCGTCTCTGTTGACAATGGGAATAGACTTATATTTAACCATTTGTGCTTCCGTCATCACATTAACCCTGTCTTTAAGTTCTTGCGGCAAGTGCCTATATGTCAAATCAAATATTCATCTACTTCCTTAAACAAATCAGAGAAAAAAGAACGTTCCGTGCTTTTTTGCAACTGATTCCAGTAATTCTTCAGTCCAAACCAATACAGAATGAAATTTGGATCACGCTTATATAGCGGCTGAAAATCTGAATCGAAAGGCTTGTCATTGCCAAATCGCACATGGTCAGATACATAATTCAGATTATTGGCAGATGTAAAAAACAAAGTCACCGGAGAAGTGGCACCTACGATATTCAACTGGGAAGGTGCATCCGGCGCTTTATAGTTCAGTAAATAGATATTCTTAAGCAAATCAAAATTATAGGCTTTTCGCGTCCTGATTCAAATACATAACAAGTGTCTCGCCCAACTGCTTATGAGCCGGATTACCTCCCTCGAGCAGTTGTTTAAAAGAGAACTTTCCTTGTTCCATGTAATAATGTCAAACTTGTCACGCGCTTTTCAATATTAAAGAAGATTTCCGCCACATCCAAACAATCCGAAACCAGTTTATGATAGATGGTTTCTTTATTATCCAGGTCTTTGCTTTCCACAACTTGTCTGAACGCATTCTTCATTAAATCTATACGAGCGAAAGGACTGGGTATAGATGTTATTTCTCTTTTGCAGGATCCACCCTCCGGGTCATTGATACTGCTGATTGCCTTTGTTCCATATCCATTGGAATCATTCCAGCCTTCGATATTATCATTACCACCGGCTGTATATAAACGAAAAACATGTGCCATATTCTACAATCTGATTTTATCGTTAATAAAAGCTCTTCGGTTACCGTATAAAACAACTCCATGAAACGTTGTTCTAAAGACAGTCCTTCCTTGAATTTTTTCTCTTTCTTATTCAAATAGCCATCGAATAAAGCATAATTTGAATCCACACGAAACAGTACTTTTTTTAGTTTCGCACCCCTTGACCAAACTGAACACCGCATTCCTATTCTCACCTAATTCAAAAGGAGCGAATCCGCGTTTGTTGTTTTTGCATTTCTGTCAACCATGTCACATATTCCGCCACGAATCTATTGATATAGCTTTTCACATAACGGTCAGCGAACCATTTTTTTTTTCATTAAAGCGAACCGTCCAAGGCAATTTTTGGCGAATGGAATCACTCAACTGCTCGTTAATGAATTTACAGAACAAGGTAAACTGTGTCAATGGTTTGGCAATTGTATCATAAGTCATATCACAGAGATCGGGAAGAGTCAGATTCTCGGAATTTGACTTTACACCAAACTCCCGATAAATAGTTTGAGGACTTCTTTCTTGATACTCTTATCAAAATCCACAATAGCCAAAGCGGCTGCAAGTTCCATCAAATGAGCATCATTCTTTTGATTTTCACCGCCTTCGTTGTTTTCATACTTATTCTTTTATGTCATCCGCCAAATAGTACAAAGAGATCAATAGTACTCATATTCTGATTATAGTAAGTCAATGCCGCCTTCGTTTTCGAAATGAACGTAGCCTGATCAATAGCACTTTCGTCTTTTGGTTTTACGCCAAAATAGGGCAATACGGAAATAGCTCCTATCACGCAGTCCTGGATTTCTTTACCATTCGGAAACTGACTGTCTTTCTGCAATAATGTGCGCAGGTTCTTTTAAAAGTACAGGAAAACCACTGGCTCCTGTTCCACCGAATATGGAACTGATAATAAAGATCTTGTCTCCCCCCTTGAAAATCGGATGCAAAAATCAAGAAACTGAACAGATTGAGTGAAACGGTTGAGCACCACACTCCCAATATTGGGATTTCCTTTAAAAACCCACTTCCATATCCGAATTCAAATTATCATCCGAAAACAATATTTTGGCAAAAGCTTGATTGGCTCTATCCATAGTACTCAATTGAATATACTCCTTGAAACGCAAATTTTGAGTATTTTCCAGATTCATTCTAAATCCCGGCAATAGTTCCCTTTATCTCTGTACGAAAAAGAAATCACATTGAGTATCGGTGGTAAAGGTTAATTTCCCACGAATGTTATTAAACGTATGTATCAAGTCCACAGTACGTGTCAAGTCTACTGCTGCTACATCAGGGTCTATAATGATAGGAACAATAGCATCCGAGTCCATTTGTACTCCACTCGCCAACAACATGGTTAAAGATTTGATAACTCGCGATCCGGTTCCACCGATTCCGAAAATATAGATTTTACTCATACTGACTTTTTATTTAAAAAGGTGATTTTTACAATTAACGCTTCTCCATTTCAACAACATCGAAAGCATAAAAAAAAGGAATAAGGATATGATGGCATTGGCAAGACTGAATCCCCAGAAACTGCTATCCGTTATATAAGACTCGATAATAGTTCCGGCTTCATCTCTCTGGTAAAGCAGACAATCCTCTATCAAGTTGTTTTTAAAGTCCTCAATAATCCACCAATAGGCAAAGAAAAAGCAGAGCAAACTATTGGAAAACAGCATAATCAACCAACTCCACCAACGATGAAAACGACTACTGTTTATGATATAATAGTAGAGCACACCTATCACAAGCGAGATAGAAAGAGTCCATAAGGCAATACGCGAAAAGAGTGCAGGATTGGTATAATCTCCTGTCTCGCAATTATATCCCCACAGATACTCTCACCCAGTTGCTGTCCGAACAAAGATTCAAAAAAAGCAATAAATACGGTATATAAATTCCATAACCTAAAATTATTAATTAATAAAAAACTTTTAATTCCGCAAAGTTGTTGTTATCATCCTTGGTGAAAAACTTTCATAGATTCCCTCAAAAGATACCTCAATCCATAGGTTTGCGTCATGGCATCACCTTCGTGTATATCTAGTCCTTCTTCATCCGTACATTGGATAATCCATGACGGCAACCGCTTCTTTAACGCAACTTTCAAATCGCATTTACCAGGCTTCGGCATTTTGGAATTCAACGTAAAACCTAACAGATGTGAATGTTTTCCTTTCCCTTTGAAGGTTGAGACACTTAACGCATAATCTTTGGAATTCAATTCATAATTCTCCGGTTCAAGCAAATAGTCATTTTTCAATCGGAAAATCGGAAAAATCCACACCCAAAGAAAACATAAAGTTTCCCTTGTTCTTTCCTTTAGAGGCTTTTTCCGCATCAACAATGTGATATTTAGGGTTTTTCATGCACTTCTTGAATGTGCCAATCTTAGGAATACCAACAATTTCATAGTTTACCTTATGCGGCATATTACTGATGGTAAAAAAGAATGTTCAACCCCTCTTCCTTTGATTTTATCTTCCGGCACTTTTCGGGTGATGACATTGACCATCTCCTCACTCCCTATCAGCAGGAGATAAAAAGGACGTATTTCATTGATATTGGTAGGTTGATTCAGCCTATTATAGTACCGTCCCTTAAATTTTCCATTTAGCCGATATGCTTTCACACAAAGGTCATTATAGTCTTTCAATTTATCAGCGAAAGCGACCTTAATGCCAATTTGTTGATTGACAAGATATTCGGAAGCATTAACGCCACTACCCGGAGAAAAGATGCAATCAGATATGAAGATGGACACCGTTTCATCATCGGTCTTATCCAAAATAGAAGTCATCATTTCTGCTATATCCGTCACACTAAAAAGAACCTCCCGCACTTACAAAATGATTGGGGAGACAGCTTCTCAATAAAATCTTTGATGCGAGCACTATGTCCAAGGTTACTTTGCTGTGGAATGATTCGATTGTTAATATAGTACAAGTTCAAAGAGTCGATACCACTCAAACAAATATCGGACAAATAGCTGTATACAGATTCTTCAAACTCCGTCAATCCATTGACATAGCCGAACATACTGCCCGAGTTTTCCAAATATACATTCACTATCGGTTTTTGCCCACTTAAGTTCCTGGACATTCCCGATTTGAACGTTTGGCATCGAGGACATTCTTTTGTGCCCAAATCATTACAGCCGCATAGCATAAACATACATACAGTCAATGCCACTGCATAAAGTGATTGATTTAGCAATCCGCTTACCCGCATCATAGCGCCTTAAAAGTGTTGCGCCCGACAGATTCCCGAACCGAACGGTTCATAAATTAGATATAAGTAATCATATAAAAAAAAAGCGCGGGAATCTGTACCTGTCACTCGTCCCGCTACTTTTTAGGCTTCGCATTGCCCATCACTGTAGAACGAGCAACGCAGAAGCCCACGCCGATATGTATACGAAACATCATACGCCTTTCAGGTTTCCCCCAAAAGCATATCAAGAATATAAACATATCCCGCAGACATCTACCGTTGCTTTGTTCTTTGACAGTGATTAAAAGTTGCGAAGTTTTAAAGTAGCCAAAGACAAAACGTCAAGTAAACGCCTTTCTTTATATAATATACGCCCCACACCTCCCTAATCTCATAAATGAGATATCGGCGTGAGATCGTTTGCAAATCTATGAAAATATAATTGAATATCCTACATCGAGACAATCTTTTTTGTTTGCTACCTATACAAAGACACCGTTTCCCGCCGACTACGTTCATATTACCATCACTTCTCTTCCAATTCATTAACAAATAAATTGCTCTTCATCGCTCACAAACTTCTTTTGCCGAACAATAAACTTTTCTTTGCCTAAATATAAACTATAGACAAAGGCTTTGATTGTAAAATTGAAAGCTTTCATTTTTATAAATGCAAGCTTCGTTTGTAAAAACAAAGGCTTCGTTTATAGTTTGTGATTAGGCAAAAAGCTCTTTAAAACCGGAAGAAAGGAAGTTTGGAATGAGTAAAAAAGAAGTTTTCTATTAATAGAAAGGAACAAATCTGCTAATACTTTAACCCCACTGATATAATGCGTGAAGATACACCATATATATAATATTACACACATCTGCAAGGAGACAGGGAAGGCGTGATACTAATGAGTACTGATAAACTTTTAAATCAAACTTCGGAATCATTGCCAGCAAATGATCGAAGATATCGGACTGGATACGCTCGTATTCTTTCCAAACCTTATTACGAGAGAAGAAGTAAACCTGAATAGGTACTCCGTACATGGTAGCTTCTTTCTGGCTGATAATCAAATCCCAAATCCTGATTGACCACAGGCAGACTGCACAAATAGCGCTCAATATACACCCTGTACACTTGAGAATTGGTAGGAACCACTCCTTCTTCCGGTTGATAATCCGCCATTAATGGAATTTCTTTCCGGTAACGGTCCAGCATTTCCGGCGTACAGAATTGAAGTGTAGTTAAATCCAAAGTGATATTCTTCATCACCCGTCGTCCTCCCGACTCCGTCATTCCCCGCCAATTCTGAAATGGCGTGCTCACTAACGTATAAGGCGGAACCGTAGAAATTGTATTATCAAAATTCTGAATCTTAACCGTATTCAACGTTATTTCCTGTACAATGCCATTTGCGTCACCGGAAGGAAGCGTCACCCAGTCCCCGGACGAACCATATCGTTGGCAGAAAGCTGGATACCCGCCACAAAAACCTAATATGGAATCTTTGAATACTAACATTAAAATAGCCGCTGAAGCGCCCAAGCCCGCAAACAAAGTAGCCGGAGACTTATTCACGATAATAGCAATGATTACAATCCCGCCAACAAAGAAAAGAAGCACCTGCAACACTTGGATAAAACCTTTCATCGGGCGGTCTTTCATCGACTCTCTTCCGTCATAGATATCCATTATCATCAACAGAATCCCATTTATAGCCAATAGTAAAGAGAAAATAATATAAATGACGCACGCCTTCTGGGAAATCAGCAACAGGCTCTTTTCCACGGATAAAAGCCATCGGCAACAACGAATAAACCAGAAAAGCCGGGATGGTATGAATCAAATTATGAAATACCCTACGCTTCATCAACAATGTATTCCATTGATGAGGTTTACGTCTCGTATACTGTTTCATACCTCCAATAAGAATTGCCTGGCAAAGATAATTCAAAACGATAGCAACCACTATCATCAGTAAAGCCATAATAGTCTCATCAAAACGATCGGCAACTGCCGGATCTATTCCCCAATTAATGAGGGTTTTATTCATCCATTTTCCTAAATCTACTACTAACATAACTTCTGTCTTTTTTTATAAATAACAGTAAAATATTCATTTGGTTTAGAAAAAAAAGAGACTAGTATCCGATTTATCAAGAATCAAGACACCGGTCTCCACTGCTACTCTCTAAGCATATCATTTTTTCGATGAGGGCTCCATCAGGGGAATCACCATCACCCCTATTTCATTCATATTTACTTTAGCAACGGTAGCATCAGGTGTAGTGGCCTCCAGTTTAATGAAACGTGCCTGTACTTTCTGACTGAAAGCAACCGTCTGTGGCAACGGATTATGCATAATATTGCTGAACTCTCCACTGGCAGGCACTTCTTTCCAGCCTCTTACCATCCATGCTTACAAAGAATTGATAACGGAATGCCATCGTCGGCTTTGCCTCCGCTTTTTGAAGGCGCGTACGTGAAACTGCTCAATGTTACCGTCTTCCCCAAATCAATCGTTAATGGAGAAGCAGCAACCTGTTTCTTTCCATCCGGAACGCGGCAAATTATTCCAGTCTTCTTTCGTTGTTTCTTCCTGCAAAGGTTCTGCATAATAAGCGGCAACCTGACTAACGTAAGCAGTCAACCGGCACTCGTCTATTCTCACCCGGAGCTTATTGGCATTAACTGCCGGAAAGCGCAACATACGTTTATATCCTATCGTCGTACCTTTTCCTACTTCTTTCCAGCCATTATCCGTCAAGGCTTCCACAGTAAAAGCCTCTACCCTCTGCCCTTTCGTTATATCTTCCTGCAACATGACCAGATTGATTTCCGATTTGGACTTCAAGGCATAGACAGCCTCACCGCCCGAAGTAGTGCTCCAGTATTTTCTTCCGTTTTTCACCCGGTTGTCAGCAAACGTTTGTTGCCGATAATCAGCAAACTCTTTCAACCGCTTGATATCAGCTTCATGAATCAGTCCCCTCCGGTCAGGTGGAATATTCAACAGGAGCACTGAATTATATCCTACCGACTGGAAATAACCAAATATCTGATAAATGCTTTCAAAGATTTCACTTTACCATCTTCCTCCGCATGATAGAACCATCCCGGACGGATAGATACGTCGACTTCCGAAGGATACCAGAATAATTCCGTAGCTTTCTCCAATATCTTACGACTTCCCAAATCCTCTGCTTTACTGAAAACACCCAAACGTTTGTTGTTCTCTTGTGAACGGGCATATATACCGGGAGTCAACACAGTTGCGTTCCATTCCGTTTCACGGCCTTACTCCTTTCTCGTTTCCGACCCAGCGGACATCATCCCCCATAATTGCCATCACAGCTTTGGGTTGGAGGCGTTGGATGGTTTGGTAAAAGCGTCCCAGTCATACACTTGCTTCTTTCCGTTCGGACCTTCTCCATTCGCCCCGTCGAACCAGACTTCATGTACTTCACCATAATTGGTGAGCAATTCCGTCAATTGCCGAATAAAAAATCATTGTAACGGGGAGAGTCTCCATAACATTCTGCATTCCGGTCCCAGGGAGAAAGATATACTCCAAACTTCATATCATATTTGTCACAGGCAGCACGAAGTTCTTTCACTACATCGCCTTGTCCGTTTTTCCAGGGAGAAAGATACCACGGAATGTTTGGTAGTAGCCGTTGGTAAAGGCAGAAACCGTCGTGATGTTTGGCAGTCAGAAGCACCATTTTAAAGCCAGCTTCCTTGAGGGTACGCACCCATTGTTCAGCATCCAGTTCCGAAGGGTTAAAGAGTGCGGGATCTTCTTTTCCGTCACCCCATTCACGTCCGGTAAAGGTGTTGATTCCGAAATGGAGGAAAGCCGTCAGTTCCAATTGTTGCCAAGCATATTGCTGCGGAGTGGGTACCAGCCGTGCTGCCATATCGACTTTCTGTTCGAGAGTTGCACCTTGAGGAAATTCAACATGCTTCACATAATAGTTTTCTTTTTTTCTGCGCCTGTACTCCGCTCATGAGAGCAACAGACAATAAAAGAGAGGTTAGTAGTTTATTCATGGTCTATTAATTATTGCAATCGTACAAAGATAAAAATAAAGGTGCAGATTTCACGATTATCACGGAATACTTTCTTACGATATTCCATCCAATCAGTGTAACCCCCACCTTTATATATTATCTAAAAACCTATTGATTCAGTATCTATTTCACCGGATAAAGAGTAAATTCAAAACTCTGTTTCTTTAATGGAACCAAGTATTGCGGTAATACTCCGGGACCACAAGTAGCCGTTCCCCACACCTGCCTGTTCAGCATCCAGATGCACTGTCAACAATCCATCGCGTTCCAGTTCATTGATATGGCGGGGGCTTCTCTAATAATACATCCGAGAAAGGAATGATACTAAACTGGAAAGCACGATCCGACTCAACAAAGATACCTTCGCCGGAAGTATCTGCCAACTTCACCCAACGTACATCGGTGCGGTTGCCTGTAGATTGCGGAGCAGCATAATAGTGGAACATCCGTTCCGGTGTGGTCTGATATACACCGATTTTTACCGGACTGATTGCGGTCAATATAGGTTTCATTATCTCCACGTCCCAAGTAAGAAACCTGATCGTAGGCGTTCGACACACGGAACGTCAATCCTAGGGCGTGCCATTGATTTCACAATGGTCGTGTCGGGTTGAAAGTTGTATGTACTTTCAGTGCACCGTTTCTATCCAGTGAATAAACAAAAGTCAGCAATTCCTACCCTTTGCGTTTTTTGCATTTAGAATTTCTACACGGGCAGTGGTCGAAGTCTTACTTTCCTTCAATGACACTACTTTCTGGGTCAGACAATCCAATCCCGCATCACGCCACAAGCGTGCGCCGTTCTTATCCCGGTTGTCATTATCCGTTGCCGGGCGGTAAAGGCTCAATGTCAGCGGAGTAGCCAATAATTCTTTGCCGTTCAGGTTCAATGAAGTCAGTGCGCCAGTTTGCTTATCAACGGTGAAAGTCGTTTCACCTGCTTTGTGCGGACGGTAGCCTGTGTAGTTCTTATTACCGGCAAATACAAACTGGTCGTATGCCACCTCCCAATCCTTATCTATCATTGAAGAAGCTTCACGACGGGTCCAGGCGATATTCAAATAAGCCTCACGGACTGTATTCGGAAGTTTTACAGCACCCAAAGTAACATCAACAGTAGCGTGCGGTGCACAATCAACCGTTTTTGTACCTTCCGCCAAAATCTTGCCATTATCTGCCGTCACATTCCAGTTCAGTACATACTCATTCAAGTTAGAGAAATCATACCAGTTCTTGACACGGATAGTCAGATTCTTCTGATTCGCCAGCGTTACTTTTATGTTCTGATATACTTTTTTCTTTACTTCGAGCAAATGCGGGTGCGGTTCACGGTTGGCGCCCACCAAACCGTTACAGCAGAAGTTTCGAAACTTGGAATTCCTTCCGGTCCGTAATCACCGCCATACGTCCAATACCATTTACCATTCTTGTCTATTTCGCGGAATGACTGATCCACCCAGTCCCAAACGCAGCCACCTTTGTGCCATCGGATTGTTTTTCAAATACGTCCCAGTATTCTTTCAGTCCGCCGCAACTGTTGCCCATCGCATGAAGATATTCACAAAGAATGAAAGGGCGGTAGATGTCTTTCTCTTTTTACGTATGCTTTGATATCGTCTACACTGCGGTACATACGACAGTAAATATCCGTATTATAGTTCAATTCGGCACGTTCATACTGTACAGGGCGAGTTTTCTCTACCGATTTCAGCCAGTCATAAGTACGTTCGAAGTTAATTCCGTTTCCTGCTTCATTTCCCAATGACCAGATAACGATAGCCGGGTGATTCTTAGAACGTTCATACATCCGGTGAGTGCGATCCATGTGTGCAGTCAGCCAGGTACTATCCTTGGCTAGGGAAGCAGGACCATATCCCATTCCGTGAGATTCGATGTTTGCCTCATCAATCATGTACAAACCGTAACGGTCGCAAAGTTGATACCAGTAAGGATGTGTAGGAGGATAATGCGAGTTACGCACCATGTTGATATTGTGCTGCTTCATCAGTTTGATGTCCAGTTCCATCAGGCTCCTTGCTCACGGTACGTCCCAGTTGAGAATGCTCGTGTCGGTTGGTTCCTTTGACCAATACAGGCACACCGTTGATGCAGAAACGTCCGTCTTTGATCTCCGAGGTACGGAAGCCGACTTCACAACCAGTCAGTTCGGTTACCTTGCCTTGTTCATCCTTCAGTTCAGTATTAATGTGTAAAGATGAGGATGCTCTGCACTCCAAGCCTTTACATCGGGAATATTCTTTTCATCAAACGTGATAAAATTGCTCAATCCGCGGGATTTTATCCGGATAGCATCCTGCAGGACAGCTTTTTACCATCGGCGTCTTTCAGGGGTATAAGCAATAGAAGTAGCTCAGATATAGCAGAATGTCCCTCTACGGTCACTTCAAGTCCGAAAATACCATCTTTGTATTTTCTCTTTTTTCTAAAGAGGCATTCAGTTTATAATCCGCAATGTACACTGTTTGGGAGTACTGTAAAGATACACGTCACGTTCGATACCACTCAAACGCCACATCTCCTGACATTCAGATAAGCACCCGAACTCCAGCGATACACTTCCAAAGCAACCACATTTTCGCCTTCATTGAGGACATCTGTAATATCCCATTCGGCAGCCGTCTTTGATCCCTGATTATAGCCAAGTAATTTTCCATTCACCCATACATAATAGAAAGAAATGACTCCTTCACAACACAGTACTACCCTGCGTCCTTTCCAGTCGGCAGGCACTTTGAAGGTACGTCGGTAGGGAGCCGACTTCATTCTCTGCATAAGGCACCAGCGGCGGATTCTTCTTGAAGTTGAACATTTTATCATCAAACTCATACGTTTCGTTGACATAGATAGCCGTGCCATACCCCTGGCGTTCCCAGTTACCGGGCACATTGATATCCGCCCATCCTCCTGTATAATAAGAAGGTTGGTAAAAGTCCTTCGGACGATTATCGGGATTCTTCACCCAATGGAATTTCCACTTTCCATTGAGACTCATATAAAAAGGAGACTGTTCATACCCTCCCGGCTTTTCAATGCCGGAAGCGTTGGCGGGTAAGGCCATACGTATGTGTGAGGAGCGAGTTTGTTCAGTCCCACTGCATACTGGCTTTGCCATTCGGGCAACGGTTGTTGCTGCGCTAAAGTGAAAGTAGCAGTCAGTCCTGACAATAGAACTAAAAGAGTTCGTTTCTTTAAGCTAATATTCATAAGCATGTCATCATAATTGGTTTATATAATAAATTAGGCACAGATTAAGGCCTGATTGACGCTATTATTTTATATACTCATCATTCTAAAAAAAACCGTGAAATTCGTGTAATCCGTCTCTAATAATATAAGATTATTCTGCAAGAGCACTTAATTGCTGTTTTTAACTATTTGATTACTATTCTATAATCACTTCATCAAAATAGACTCTCGCTTCCTGACCGGGACGGACATGCTCGTCGGGACATATCCCCGCACCTTCCGCCGTCACTCGGACATAACGGGCAGATACTCCGCCCATATCTATCGAATAGTCATTTCTAAAAGTTCCTTCCAGATAGATTTCTTCCGGAGAGAAGTTCAATTCTCCCATAGTATGGTAGGTTCGATTGTCCTCGGAAACTTCTACGCGAATCATCTTCGGTTTATGTGCCCCCATTCCATAATTCGTAATGCAACCGATGGCAAATTTATTCAAAAATCTCCCGCCCCTGCAAATCTATCGTGAAAGATATAGAATCATTTTGATTCCAGTTACACCATTCAAAATCAGTATATTTCAGGCTTCCCCGCAATCCGTTGACTAATAACATTTCGTTCTTCTTATTGCCAAGCAAAGGTTTTGCCGTAGCTTTTGTTCCATGTGAGTTGCAACTCTAAAGTTTCTCCCATTTGCTTGCCGTTCATAAAGGTAGCGGCTTTCACCATTTGTGTCTTCGTCACACGGATAGGTCCGTCGTAACGATGAGAAGACATAGCCGGATTACTTCCGTTCAGTGTATAATGAATCTCTACATCCGGGCGGATACATTCCAAATTCACTTCCAGATGTCCGTCCACTGGTGTCACCGTCTGTTGTATGTTATACATTGAGCGGGCATAGACAATTCCTTTTTCCGCAATATGCGCGTTGTATGCATCCATCCGCTTCAAGAATCCAGACCAGTCCTTCGTTCCTGCGGGCGTCCAAGCCACTTCGGCTAAAGCAGCCAGTAAGGCGGGGGAACAAAAGATAATCCACATCTTCTGGCTTATTACAGAACTCTGTCCACATACAAGCCTGTACTCCCATTAACAAAGACTCATATTCCGGTTTCCAATCCTTCTGTACAGGTTCGTAATCGAAAACATCTTTCAGGGTATTGTTGCCAAAATAGGTTACCGGTTCAAACCATTGCGGTCCCTGATAACGAATCAAGTATAAGACACGCGCCGGAGTCATGATAAAACGATGTCCCTTTTCGGCGCCTTTTCAGAGCAGCCGTACCCATTCCCTGCCAGCCTAGGATAATAGATTCTTCAGGAAGAAAAGAGGCTGTTTTGTCAACTCATCCCAACCAATCACTTCACGACCTTTCTTACGCAGATAATCACTGATACGTTTCATGAAGTAACCCTGCAAATCTTCTTCATTGGCCAAACGCTGTTTTTTCATCCGTTTTTGGCAAAGCGGGCATTTCTCCTAGTTTGTCTTTCGCGCCTCATCTCCACCAACATGAATATAGCGAGAAGGGAAAAGCTCTAGAATTTCGTCAAAAACATCTTGCAAGAATGTAAATACGCTATCATTTCCCGCACAGTAGATAATCTCGGAATTTCGTCCTCCCAGTCCGGGAAGTACACCGACAAAGTCTTTCACAACCGGACAGGCAAGCTAGGGATAAGCAGCCAGAGCAGAGTTACTGTGTGCCGGTACATCTATTTCCGGAATGACTTCAATCTGCCTGTCGGCAGCATAAGCCACTATTTCCCGAATCTCCTCCTGCGTATAAAAACCACCTATTGGGTGGGTTCTCCCCGTTTCGGGTTGCGACGTGAGTGGAAAGGTACATCGGTATGATCTACTCTCCACGCCCCTACTTCCGTCAAACGGGGATACTTCTTAATTTCAATCCGCCAGCCGTTATCGTCCGTCAGATGAAAATGAAGTTTGTTTATTTTCAGCATCGCCATACAGTCGATGATTCGCAGTACATTCTTTTTTTAGGAATAAAGCAACGCACCGGATCCAACAGTAATCCGCGGAAACCGAAACGAGGGTTCATCCTGAATGGTCATTGCGGAACTCTCCAATCAACATTCCGGACCGGTTGTTTCCGATTCTATGGCAGCTGGCAGAAGTTGGCGGACAGATTGCAGAGCATAGAAGAAGCCCCTTTGTATCCGAAGCTTTAATAAGTATCTGTTGCGGTGTAATCTCCAACAAATATGCTTCACTTTTTAAAGAAGAATCCGTCACAAAACGGACTTGTCCCTCTTCACGCCCGACATTCAAAGCCGGAGTTATTCCGGCAGCATGAGTAAACAAGTCAATAAAATTGCGGGCAATCACGGCTTGTTCCTGATTTTCTACCGCAAACACCGTTTGGGCTGAAAAGGTGAAAGTTGCCACGGCCCGGCACAATCTGTGTCGGGCGTGGTACTATTGAAATTAAAGGGGATGTTAAGTTATCAGCCTGCAAAAACGCTGTCAGTGGCGAAAGCAGTATAGAGAATGATTAAGATGTATTTTTTTCATGGCGTATGTACATTGGTATTATTCCTTGTCTCTCTCCGGTGAGAAGCGGACAGGATCATTGTATTGCCCTCCTGAAGTTTCAGCATTTCTTCTTTTAGTTCTTTCACTACCGGTTCATATTCAGGTTGTCCGTAGAGATTGTGCATTTCCGACGGGTCTGCCTGCAAGTCATAGAGTTCCCACCAGTTGATATCATTATAGAAATGAATCAGTTTATAGCGGTCTGTACGTACACCGTAATGACGTTTCACCATGTGTTCAGCGGGATATTCGTAGAAATGATAGTAGAGAGCCTTCCGCCAATCTTTTCGGATGTTCGCCTTTCAGCAAGGGGACGAGGGATACACCTTGTATGTCTGAAGGAATCTCTGCTCCTGCCAATTCGAGGAAGGTAGGTGCATAATCGATGTTCTGAACCATTTCGGTGATGTCGCCCCTACGGTCGAATCCTTTCGGCAGACGCATGATGAGTGGTGTACGCATGGATTCTTCGTACATGAAACGTTTGTCGAACCAACCGTGTTCGCCCATGTAGAATCCTTGGTCGGAAGTATAGACAACAAGTGTGTTATCCAGTAATCCTTTTCTTTCAGGTAGTCGAGTACACGACCAACATTGTCGTCCAGCGACTTCACCGTCTTCATATAATCGCGCATATAACGCTGAAATTTCCAGTTGGCTAGTTCCTTGCCTTGCAGGTTCTGTTTATAGAAGTCGTCCATTATTGGGGTGTAAGAATTTGTCCCATGCAGCACGTTGTGCTTCATCCATACGACCAATATATTTCTCATATAAGGATTTCAGACGGGTCTTTTTGTCGGGACGAAGCATTTTGAGGTCATAGATCAGGTCCATGTCCTTCATAATGCTCATCTCTTGTGCGGCAGCGGCAGGGCGTCCTTCGTAATCGTCAAAGAAATTGTCCGGTAGCGGGAAGGTTTTATCTTCGTACAAAGCCAGATTACAAGTATCCGCCATCCAATTACGGTGAATAGCCTTATGGTGAATCAAAAGACAGAAAGGTTTCTCCGGATTGCGTTTGTTTTCTATCCAGTCAATGGCGTCGTCAGTGATAAGGTTCGTGATATATCCATGTTTTTGGATAGTGTCATTGTTCTGTGTGATGAAATCCGGATTGTAGTAGTCGCCTTGTCCGGGGACAATCTGCCAGTAATCAAAACCGGAAGGCAAACTTTCAAGATGCCATTTACCTACCAGTGCTGTCTGATAACCGATTTTCTGCAACAGCTTTCGGAAAAGTCTGTTGCGAACCATCAAATATACAAGTGGTATTATCATAGAATTTATTAGCACAACTATGCTTGCCTGTTATCATGCAGGCACGGCTAGGACCGCTTAATGAATTGGCCACAAAACTTTGAGTAAAGCGTACACCATCGGCAGCAATACGGTCGAGATTGGGTGTTTCCATGTAGCGTGTGTCATAACAGCTCATCATTTGAGCTGTGTGGTCGTCTGTCATAATGTAGACGATATTCAAAGGTTTCTGTTCCACAGGCTTTTGCTTGTTTGAACAGGAAGACAAAATGGAAGCAGTGATGCTACTCCTGCAAAAAGGAAAGAATAAGTTTGGTTGCAATTTTTCCATAAAACAACTTTATATTAGATTGTAGTGACAAAGGTAGAGCCCCGTCAACAAAATCCATGTTCACAAATAACCAATTAATTTCCAATATTCTCCATTTCTACCTGTTTCAGAAAGAAAAATTACAGAAAAACACGATTTACAAAGCTCATTCCCAATCCTGCAAATCCAAGAAAATATATACAACGATTTCTATTTATAAAAGAAAACCCGAATGAAGAGCAGAAACACTCCTCCTCTGCATTCGGGAAATCTAAAAACAACCTATTATAACTACTATTTTTAATAGCCGAAGTTATTTTCCGTAATAGCTATATTAGTATTCATTTCATCACGCGGAATGGGGAACAACAGATTCTTTTTCAAAAAGTCTCATCATTCAAATTTCCATCATTAAAAATACGTTCTCCCCAAACTCCCGTTGCATTAGGATTATTTTCCTGCCACTTTTTAGTTATTGAGTGATTATTATTCACAGTAAGTGCTTTTTTCAAATATTCAGTTCCACGTAAACGCATCATTTGATACATTTCAGTTTCACCGGCACCTTCAAAAAAGTCTTTCAAAGAATATCTTTTCACGTACTTGCTCCTTTGTTAATGTTGATTCCCATTTGGCCATTGGTTGTGCCGAAACCTTAATTCCTGACTTACGTGCACGTGCCAACACGATATCTGCTGTATTAATTGCATCGTCTTTTCTATCCAATTCATTATAGACATCAGCCAACATCAATAATAAATCTGCATAACGATATAAAATTAGATTCTTATGACTGGCAATACTCGGCCATATTCATATCAAAAGTTTTTGCAAAAAATGAGGGCCATGCTGCTCTTTCTCCTGTCCTACCCGCCGCAGTACATACATTCAAAAAATCCTTCAATCCTTTGCGATATTTCTCATCAAATTTGGTTTCATCATTTGTGATAGCCAAAATTTCATCCGCACTCGGATTCTCTTTATTAGTCAATAACTCATAAGGAATTCTACCAACTAACAACTTGTTATTTTTTCCAACCTGCAGGTTTTTATACCGCTATCATAAGTGAAATAAGGATATTCATAAGTAGAGTCACGGGCAGACGGTACAGGCTCTACTTGAGCTACAGGTCCGACATTGTTTGTACATTTTCTCCATTTTACCATAAATGTAGTCTCAATACGAGGATCTCCCCGATAGGTTCCCGCAAAGAAATCATAAAATGCTTTCGTACACTTCACTCTATGAAACAACTTACCATACGATGATGCAGCAGGATTAAACACCCAAGATCCTCTGTTAAAAAGAAGACAAGTCACCATTCACTTGAAATCCCAGTTGAAATATAGACTCTTTAGAACCTTTAATCTTATCAACAAATAAATTAGAAAATTTCGATTCCAGATCATATTTACCTTTCACTCCTTCAAAATAGGTCTTTGCCTTTTCCCAAGCCGTAGCATCACCCAAACAGCCCTTAAAGTGTGATATAACTTACCTAAATATGCTTCTGCAGCCCATTTGGTTGGAAATCCGTCAGAATTTGTTTCCGGCAAATATTTCGCAGCAAATTCCAAGTCAGTCCGTACCACATCCAGCACCTCTGAACGCGGGGGAACGAGGTACAGCTACGCCGTCATGAGAAGAAGGGGTTGTCTTCAAGGGTACATCTCCCAACATATTGCAAGGTTATAATAAGATAAAGCACGCAAACGAAACGAGCCTCTGCAGCCATTTCGTCTTTATCCTCTAAAGAAGTGCTTTCCACATTGGCTATAAATGCATTCGTTTCATTAATCACTTTATACATTACATACCATGCATTTGTCAACAAATCATCTGTATAGTCACATTGCAGCCATCCACACATATCATTTGTATTTCCATTAGTTTGAGCCCATCCGAAACCACTATATCGTACAGGAACTTCTTGCCAATGCTGACCATATCCTCCACTAGTCAATGCAAAATAACCATAGCATCCATATAATGCTGCACGCGCCTTTTCAGAAGTAGAAAACTGAATTTATTGTATTCAAAGTATATTGCGGATCTTCATCTAACCACGATTCACAAGAAGCCAACAATAAGCAGCTTTTGCCAATAATAATATATAGGTTAATTTTTTCATTTTTCATAAATCATTTATTGTAAAATTAAAAAGTTACATTCAAACCAAACACAAAAGAACGCATATTTGGAAAAGCATTCATATCAACACCCCGACGCAGACCATCAAATGCAAAGCTATTTACTTCCGGATCATATCCACTATAATTGGTAATAACAAATGCATTCTTCACTGAAGCAAAAATGCTGGTATTCTGGAACCCGATCTTAGTCATCCACGCTTTAGGCAAAATATAATTCAACGTAATATCTGAGCAACGCAAATAACTTCCATCTTCTATATAACGATCATAAACAACTCCTTTTACATTTGAAGTAGACGACGGATATAAATTAGAACGATTCTCCGGAGTCCATGCATTATAATAAGCATCTTTTCTCAAGTTTCCAGCCTGCCTGGAAGGAGTCTGTTCATAACGAATATTTGTATTTAGAATATCATTACCATAAACACCTGTAAAGGAAGCAGAAAGAGAGATATTCTTCCATTCCAGACGTGTTTGGAAACCGTAGGTGAAATCAGGATTCGGATCACCAATTACAGCCATATCATTAGCATCTACGACACCATCTTCATTCACATCCACACATTTAATATTACCAGGCTGCCATATCATTTCCAACAGATGAAGTGTAATATTTTGTAGAACCATCCGACGAGATATATCCTACTTTTGCCATCAACTACATCTTCTTCCCTGAATAATTCCCTGTGTCTTATAACCGAAAAATAGTCCAGGAGCCTTTCACCTTCAATAAAAATATTTGCAGGTCCAAAATGATCGCCAATCGTCTTACCTAAATAGCCACGTACTCCTTTCAAAGAGCCTATATCGGAAACTTCCAAACCTAAATTCTCAATCGTAGTCTTGTTGAAACCAATATTTCCGCGTACATTCCACTTCCACCCGTTACTGCGAATAATATCAGCATTTAAACTAAACTCAAAACCTTTATTCAATAACGATCCTTCATTGATCATCACTGTTGCAAATCCACTGGAATATGGCAAAGCACGTTCAACCAACAAATCTTTTTGTGTTTTTACGGTAATAGTCAAATGCACCATTCAGACAGTATTAAAGAAACCAAAGTCAAGACCAACATTCCACGAAGAAGTACGTTCCCACTGCAAACCCTCATTTTGCAGACTTTTGATTTGCATAGACGTCAGTTTATTCCCATCTCCGTCAGCATAGTCCACCTTATTCTCATAAATAGATAACGACTGATATGGATCAATACCTTGATTGCCTGTCTCACCATAGCCCACACGTACCTTCAACTGACTTAACCAGTCGATGTTCTTCATATAAGCCTTCCTGTTCCATACGCCATGCTAATGAAAAGACGGGAAATATGCCCAACGATTACCTTTTTTAAATTTACTGGATCCGTCAGCACGCAATGAAGCAGTTAACAAGTACTTATCATGCCTCGATAAATTAACACGCCCTAAATATGAAAGCAGTTGATAATCTTTTTGTATAGGCTGTTTCACATCCACCTTTTCCTGCATTAGACAATCCTTTTGTACGTAAGTCATAGATAGAAAAAGTATTACCTGAAACATTCTCTGTCAGAAAATGATATTCATCATAAGTGATACCCGCTGTTGCCGACAGACGAAAGTCCTTAGTCAAATCCATATTAAAGTTTAACAGGTTTTCCACCGTATAATTAGACTTATTGACATTACTGATTGCCAACAGACCTTTTACATTTTCTCCTGGAGGCAACTGAATCCCGTACCAACGTTTACGGTCATTTACTACAATATTTCCTCCTGCACGCAGACTATACGAGAAATATTTATTGATGTTCCAATTCAGATTCAAACTTCCGTTAAATGTTTTATCATTCGTAATATCATCGTAATCATTCACCCAACTAAAGACATTCATTTTTGATTCCAAAGCACCCGGATCATCATCAGGAACAATATAAGGAGCCTGTATCAAGAACCGTACGAGCCAAAGATCCGGCAACGCCTCCGGTTGTATTGCCACCTGTCATCATGTCATTCTGCTTCAATGAACCGCTCAATATCAAATTTAAAGTTACTTTCTTAAATAATTCAGCAGTTAAATTAGCACGTAAGTCACCTTTGTTTTATTCCTGTATTTTCTACAATACCATTAATATCTTTAAAATTACCGGAGATATAATATTTCATACCGGCAGTTCCTCCACTGACAGAAGCCGAGTAAATTTGTGAGAAAGCCTGATGTATATGCCTCTTTTTGCCAGTTACGATAGGTAATGACCTTATATAATTCCGGATTATTCGGATCTGCCTGATAAGCGGATTCATTACCACTAAATACGTAACGCATTTCACCATTAGGTTGCAAATAATATCGCGGTTGGTCCAATTTAGAATTAGTGTAATCGGCATACTCTTCCAAATTTAACATATCGTGCAAGTTACGTGCATTAGCTATCGTAAAGTTTGCTGTAACATTTACTTTTGCCTTTCCGGCCTTTCTCCTTTTTTTGTTGTAATAAGAATTACACCATTAGCACCACGAGAACCATAAATCGCAGTAGCAGAAGCGTCTTTCAAGACGGTAATATCTTCAATATCATTAGGATTTATTGCACTCAACGGATCTTGAGCTATCTGGAAGTCACCACTTCCTACAGCTGACTCGGCAAAATTCACCAGTAGATGCTTGCGGTACATTATCAATCACATATAATGGCTGATTATCTCCACGTAATGAATTAGCACCACGAATAGTAACAGAAGAAGCAGCCCCCGGAGTAGACATTGAGGCTGTTACATTTAAACCTGCAATCTTACCTTGTAATAGTCCATCAATAGACACAGCTTTTTGAAGCATCATTCGCATCAGGACGAAGACTGGCAGTAGCACCTGTTAAATCGCTCTTTTTAGCTGTTCCATAACCGACAACGACTACTTCATCCAAATTTTGTGCATCCTCTTTTAATTGAACATTAATTTTAGCCTGATTTCCAACCACTATTTCTTGTTTGGAATAACCGATAAAAGTAAAGATCAACACTGATTTTGAGTTTGGAACGGAAATGGAGAATTTTCCATCAATGTTGGTAATTGTCCCATTAGTAGTACCTTTTACTTGTACATTGACACCAGGCATACTTTCATTTAGAGCATCCACTACCTGTCCGGTAATGGTCTTTCCTTGTCCCATAGATTGCGCAGCAAACGCAAACAAGGCGATGAAACATAGCAGAAAAACTTTTAATAGGTTCTTCATAGAAGTCATTTTTATAAATTATTAAATTTTAAAGATTAAAAAAGCTCATTCAGACTTTATTTGCTGAAATCCATACGCAAATATAGATGTGGTTACTAAATATGTATGTTCTATTTTTACTATAATTCTTCCATTTTTATCTAAAATCATCCATTTCATCGACAAATTGCGGTATTATAGACATTGTTGGACATCTTACGAATCAAAAAAAAGCGGAAGTATTCATTCCTGAATATTCCGCCTCTTTTTATATTTTTATCCTAATATAACTACAACAATTTTCCTACGAAGATATATTATAGGTTTTCTATATCAGAAGATTGAAGACCCGTGTATTTGATAATTGTATCAATGGATATTCCGTCCTCCCTCATCTTTCGAGCAATTTCAATTTGCTTCTTTTTGCTCTCCTTTTCTCCATCCCTTTCTCCATTCCTTCCTTTATTCCTTCTCTTATCCCTTCCTTTAGCCCTTCTTTTCATCCCTTCTTCAGCCGCTTTTCTCCGCATCTCTTCGTTTTTACGCCGTTCATCCTCCTCTACGATTTGATTGACTCTATATCGATCTAATGCCTTATCATAAGCGATACGATTTTCTTCCGAAAGATCGGCAACTGCTGCCAATCTCGCCAGATGTTCAAACACTTGTTCTTTAATTGATTGATCACAACCATGAAAAGCCAACAACAAGATTAGAACGACGTGAGTATAATGTTTCTTTCATCTATAAATTTAGGTAAGTTCACCTGATTTAGAGACTATTCCAGCTTTTTTTTAGAAAAGATTGGGCATTCCTTTTATTAGCTGTAATTTTCTTCACTACCTCAACTCTAAGTTCTTCCCGAGTTTTTATTTTCTTTGTAGCAGTCATTATATACCTCCTTTCTTGTACAAAGATAACTATTTAAATCCATAAACATAAAAAACAATCCCAAACTTTACGGATTTATAGCCTTTTTAAGTAAGCCGTCTCCCTTTCAATTCCTCCAAACAAACAAGAGAAATGTTCTTTTTTTTTCAGATTAAGAAAGAAAACAAAACTGTTGAAGATGGGAATCCGGAATTAAAAAGCATCCATATTATCACATATATATGCATATTACTGCCACAATACAGCATATATTTTCAGATGATATGCGTTTTCTTTTAAAGAAATAAATGATTTTCCTCGGTGAGCAATAAGCCATTCCTCGGTGAGGAACACATCCTTCCTCACCGAGAAAGCCTTCCATACTCACCGACCAAGTTATAAAAAGCCCTCGGAAAAGCCTGTTTATAGGCTAGTTCATCATCATATACGCACCAAAAAAGAATGATAAAACAAACTACATACGGGCAAACAGTAAGCATATAGATAGCAATACAGAGGAATTATTTATTTTTAGACAGGAATTATCCAGGATAACAAACAATCCTACATTCTTTCATCCAAAATGCAGAGCGTTTTTTCCTTCACCACAAACAAGTGACTGATATATTAAAAACAGAAAGAATAGAATATACCCTTTTTTCAGATCAGCACATTTCTAATCCCATCCTTTCAACAACCATACTCTTTCAGAGTCTGCATCAACTTCGCGCCATTGATCGGCTTCACCAGATAATCATCACAACCGGCTTTCAACGCAGCTACCCGGTCAGCATCAAAGGCATGAGCAGTCAGGGCGATAATTGGAATTTCAGCATTGAACTTCCGGATCTCCGAGGTTGCAGTACGTCCGTCCATAACAGGCATCTTCATATCCATCAGTACCAAATCCACCGGTTGGGTACGGACAATCTCAACTGCCTCCAGTCCATTCGGTGCGTGTAACAACTGGCATTTGTTTTTCAAGATAGAAGATACCAAAAAGAAGTTACTTTGTGTATCTTCAACGACCAGTACTCTTTTTAGGTACTTTTTTTGTTTCTTCGGAGTCAAGAATATTTTTTCTTTATTCGCATCCTTCTCATTGTTCCGACGTGAAGAAGTCGGTTCGCTGTTAACCGATTCGAACTGGCATGGCAAAACCGCCCAAAATAAAGACCCCTTTATCAAATTCTGACTCAAAGCCTATCTCTCCTCTGCAAGCCTCAACAATGGCTTTACAAATGGACAATCCCAATCCGGTTCCCTGTGCAAATTCATCCAGTTTCTCAAAACGATGAAATACTTTTATCTTTTTTATCCTCCGGTATGCCGATACCTGTATCGCGAACGTAAAGACGAATATTTTCGTCTATCTTCTCATACCCCATTTCAATCATTCCTTTGGAGGTATATTTGATAGCATTAGTTACAAAGTTAGTGAGAATCTGCGCTAACCGGTTTTTATCCAAACGAACGGTACAAGTTTCATAAGGATTCACGGGAACTAACCGAACCTGCGGATTTACTACACGACGATGCATCGAAGCAGCTAATTCGTTGAAATAAACAGCCAAATCAAAATTTTCGTATTTCAGTTCTACCGAGCCGGCTTCTATTTTCGAAAGATCCAGTATGTCGTTAATCAGCTTCAAAAGCAACTCATTGTTGGCATTGATAATCTGAATAAATTCTTCTTTTTTCTTCTTGATCTTCCGTCACCATCAATAAGTCGGAAAAACCAACGATAGCATTTAACGGTGTACGGATTTCATGGCTCATATTTGCCAGAAAGGCGGATTTCAACTTATCGGATTGTTCAGCGCGGCTCCTTGCCTTTTCAAGTTCACCAATCATGTGCTGCCGCTCGGTAACATCATCTACACGAATCACGACACCGTCAACATCTCCCTGTTCATTAAATATGGGAGTAGCAAAGACTTCTATGACATGCTTGTTATCCAGATTAAACAAGATAGACTCTACCTGACCGGATTTCCGGGCACGTTGCATCACACAATTCTCACAAGGAGTAGTGCGATTATGGGCTGTCAGATAGCAAAGGTTCTCCTTTTTTGTAAGCCTCATAAGAAAGGCTTTTACTACAAAGCGAGATATTCTCCCATTGTACGATATAGTCGTTCGCAATATATGCCAATCCCGAATTAATATTGTTCAATACCAATTCATTCTGACGAATCAAATGGATCATTCTTTGTTCGCTCTCAAGAAGTTCTTTTTCGAACGCACAACCTCTTCGTAAAGATTGTCATATTTGTTTTGCCACAGAACACGTTCGGTGACATCTTGGCTTATCACCATATAATTCGTAATTTCTGACTTTTTTCATTATGTACGAAAGAAACCGTAATCTCGAAGAATTTTATACCGGACAGGTTAGTAGGGAAAAGACGACGCAAGTCATCAAAATCATATTTTGCCACAAAGCGTACAGTTTTCTCCTTTTCTGACCTGTTCCTTGATTTCATCAGAGAAACTAGTGTAATTGAATAGATTATAGCCCAGAATATCCTTTTTTGTCTTTTATCCCCATTGATCTCAACCGTGAATAATTGACATCTATCATGAGACCGTCCTTATCATACAATTCAAGCCTACAGACAAGTCATTAAAGATATTATGCAATAAGTTATCAGCTATCCCATTTACCAAAGTCTGTTCCATGCAGCAAAATTTGTATAGTATTACAATATTGATTGTTTATCCAAGCAAAGTTACTTCAATATTTTGTTACATAGAAAGGAAAGCCTTTTTAGCCTCTTTTTCAGTATCTTTATTTCGCATTTTGGTATAAGAAGCCTTCTGCTTTCGCTAATGTTTCCGGTTTGCCTATATCAATCAGATGCAACTTTTCTGTCAAGTAACCACCATAGTTTACTTGCCGGCAAGTGGCAAGATAGAAATCCATGATAGAGAATTTTCCATCCCATGAGGGAGAGGTCATCCATTGAAAAATGGCGGGCGAAAGTACATGGATGCCACTGAATGCATATTCTTGATAAAGGGAAGAATCATACTGAAAACCTTCCGGTTTCACTTGTTCCGTATCCTTGTTTATCCATCCGCAAAGTCTCTTATCTGTATCAAAAAGAAGATAGCGGGAGGTTTTACGTTGGCTGGCCAGTAAAGTGGCAACAGCACCAGCTTCGTAAATGGTAAGTCATATAATTCTTTCAGATTCACGTCTGAAAGAATATCGACATTGTGTATCAGGAAAGGCTCATCGGAGTTTTCAAAGAAAGAACGGGCTTTCTTAATTCCCCCACCGGTGTCGAGCAACAGATCGCGTTCATCGGAAATATGTATGATAAGCCCAAAAATTCTCATTGGCTTCTAAGAAATCAAGTATTTGTTCGCCAAAATGATGGATATTAATCACTATTTCTGTGAATCCGGCAGCTTTCAGTTTTAAGATCACATGTTCCAACATCGGATGTCCGGCTATGGGAACCAAAGCCTTCGGCATGGTATCGTGAGCGGCTTCAGCCGGCTACCCAAACCGGCTGCAAATATCATTGCTTTCATTCTTTCGGTTACTTTCTTCTTTAATATTTACTCTTCTTAGATTGTTGCCTCAAACGTATGTTCGATATTCTGTTCCCGATGCACCAGTTCGACTTTCACACCAAATTTCTGATTCAGGTGCTCTGCCAGATGCTGGGCAGAATAAACAGAACGATGCTGTCCGCCGGTGCAACCGAAGCAGACGGACAAATTGCTGAATCCGCGTTCCATATATCGTTTCACGGAGGCATCTACCAAACCGTATACATGTTCAAGGAAACGTAGTATTTCTCCATCGTCTTCCAGGAAGCGGATAACAGGTTCATCCAGTCCGGTGAAGGGTTTATAACGCTCATACTTACCGGGATTATTCACGGCGCGACAGTCGAATACATAACCTCCTCCGTTACCCGTGGAGTCATCAGGAATGCCTTTCTTATAAGCAAAAGCTCATTACTTTGACAGTTAGCTGCCGCTTTTTCAGATCATCCGTAAACTGTTTCAGTCCGGTAAATTCCCGCAAAACGTTACAGAGATACGGATATTCCGGATATTCTTCTTTCAACAATTCACGCAGGTTCTCGATAGCATAGGGGAACACTTTGGATAAAATGCGGTTTTTTCGAAATAGCCACGGAAAACCATATGCCCCCAGCACCTGCAGCGTACGGAAAAAGGACAAATGACGGAGTTGGCTATAAAAATAGGATCTCGTCAATCGGTTGGTATTTGCGAAGAGCCTTCCATATACTCTTGCAGCAGTTCTTTACGAAGACTATCGGGATATTTCGCTTTCGCTTGCCACAGGAAAGAGGCTATGTCGTAATAGAACGGGCCTTTGCGTCCTCCTTGGAAATCAATGAACCAGGGTTCGCCATTTTTTACCATCACATTACGGCTCTGAAAATCACGATACATAAAAGTAGCGGAAGAACTACGAAGCAAGACATCGCTCATTTTCTGGAAATCATCTTCCAGTTTATCCTCCTGAAACTCCATACCGGTAGCTTTCAGGAAGCAATATTTAAAGTAATTCAAATCCCACAAAAATGGAACGTTGATTGAACTCCGGTTGAGGATAACAAACGGAAAAATCAAATCCATCTGCTCCGGCAAACTGAATAGCAGGAAGCAGACGAATTGTTTTGCGGAGCAACTCTTTCTCCTCTTCTGAAAAAGACACTGGTAACACGTCCTTTCTCTATGGCATGAAACAATAGAGCATCCCCCAAATCTTCCTGCAAATAATAGGTTTTATCTTCCGAGACAATGCGAACTTCGGGAACAGGCAGACCGCACTTACGGAAGTGCCCCGCCATATAAAGAAATGCTTCATTCTCATCAGTTGAAGCCCCGTAGACTCCAATCAACGGCTGAATACCCTCGTCAACCGAAAATAACGGCGGTTGGAACCGGAAGACGGTAATTCTGTTATGTTTTCAGCGGGAACGCCCGTATATGACTGATAAAGTTTCTGTAGTTCTTCAGTAATCATAGTCGTATATTTTCGAGCAAAGATAGAGAATCTAGCTAAATAATACTATCTTCCCGCTGATAAAAACCGCCTACTTTACCAAATCCGTGGTGTATAGGTCTTTATTCCGATGACATGGTACATGACTCATTCAATCGTTACTCCCATTCTTCTCAACCATGCTTCTACCCCGCTGGCACGACCGGGCATATCGATCCCGTCATCATCAGGGCGTCCTGGTGTCGTAATATCCTCCGCATCAAGATCCTCCGGAAGAGTTACCGGGATATGTTTCGAATTAGAGTCAGTTTGTAAATCTTCTGCATTGATTCGTTGAGATAAGTTGTTGCGCCATAAGTGATAAACGGAATAATCGTTTTACCGCTCAAATCATAATTGTCGAGAAAGGTGCAGACGACCATCGCAGGCTGGTGCCACCAGCAAGGCGAACCGACGAAAATTGTATCATACTGCGCGATCGTTTCGGCAGCAGGCAGATTGGCTACCCCCGGACGTAAATCATTGTGCCTTCGTTTTGAACACGGTCGCTGTCGTCATAGGGATTCGAGGCATAAGGAACAGATGCCCTGATACGATATACATCAGTCCCAAGTAGTTCTACAATACGTTCTGCAACCGCTTGCGTATTACCTGTTGCAGAGAAATAAGCAACCAAAATTTTACTGTTGCCAGATAATTGATCGGGAGTGTCCGGTTGTTCCGTCCCCGAAACAGAATTATCATCATTCTTTGAACAAGCAGCCGCTATTGTCAGGGAAAAGCATAAAAAGGGGATTAAAAGTAACTTTCTCATACGTTGTTTTTTATATTATTTATTCAATTTGTTATGATGCAGCCACTGGTCAGCAAATCTGCAATCTCAATATTATTAAGGTCAGACATCATGAAAAAATGTGTATTGCCCCGAATACCCATTTTAGGAAGTTCAACCAATGTAGCATTACCACCGTGACGATTGATTGCTTTCCACAAACTTACGCCCCATCTGAAGCCGTACCCGCCAATTTCACCGCCAAGTTTATCGGTTACTTCTTCAGGAATATAATCACCGAAATAAAGGACAATTGGAATTTTTGTCAGTTTCATAAAATCGTCCATCGGCACACTTACTCCTTTAAGTGTTCCCGTCAAACCCGGCATCGGTTCAGGAACTTCTCCTTCAGGAAAACATACGTTCCCGGCTCGTAAGATACGATCCCCCGAATATTCGGATTTTCGATAGCTGCCAGCCATCCCGGAAATCCTCCTGCCGAATGTGTTACGATAATTCCCTCACCGATGCGACCGAACAAAGCATCGAGTGCTGTAAGGTCGGTTTTCATATCGTGCCGACTGATGTCAGGTGTCATTTGGCGAAAGAATTGTTCAAGCGATGCAGAATCACTCGGAAAACTGTACACCCTTATTAAACGCTTCGGCCATTCACCGATACGGAAAAATATCAAACCAGAATTGCTCGTCTGCCTTCGGTTCTAATTTTGTTTCAGCAGTTGTCCGTCCTGCCCGCCCACGACCGGGCATATCAGCAACATAAGTGCCAAAGCCTCGCCGCAACATTAATGTCTGAAATCCCTCACGTCCGTCAGGTGTCATTTGCCAGCAACGTCCTGACTGTCCATAACCATGGATGAAGACCAACGGAAGCCGATAAGCATCGACCGGAATTTGGAAATCGACAACAGCATGGTCCGCATGATAACTCTGCCCTTGTTCGATAGGCGTACCGAAACCGGTAAATTTACTGTTATCGTATGCGCCAGAGTGTTGAACAACTGTTCCTCCAACAGCAAAACTGCCCTGTTTAGCGATTGCAAGCGGCGTATCGCTTTTACAGATATATTCTGCCCAAAACTACCCACCCACATAAGAAGGATAAATAAACTTATAGAATAATCGTTTCATACATATTGTTTTTAAGTAATTACACCTCTTTTTATTGTCTGTTAGCTCTCTTTATATCCACCAGCGAGATATATTCATTCCGGTATCGGGCATTCGGATTTCGTTCACCATTTGCCAACAAAGGGTCCTCGTCATTTTTCTTGAATTGAATAGCTTTCTGCGGACAATTCTGAATGCAGGCAAAACAGAAATCACAATCCCCTGCATTTTAATGCCGTTTGAAGTAAACTCATAATTTCCACGCGGACAGACATCCGTACAAAGCTCCACAATCAATGCAATTCTTCGTGACAACAAAATAATTTTCGCTCCTTTTGAGAAAAACCGACTTCCGGGTCGTGCCCTGAACGTGCCATGAACCCGGCGTGCATCTGCCGTTCCTCTTCACTTACCGGTTCGTGCCAATGCCGCCTTTGTGATAAGTCTTCGGTAATCTGCCGCAAGTTCTCCGGAATATGTTTGTCTATTTTTATCTGTTCATTCATATCCCGAAGTTCGGCAGCCAGTTATCCACCATGATGAGCGTGTTGATATAGTCGAATTTGTTGCCAGCCTTACTCGATATATCGTTCCATATCTCTACCGAATCGCATTTCCTCGCTCCATAAGTGAGCACTGCAAACTTATATGCTGCTTTTAACTTTGCTTTCTTTTATGAAATTCCTCACCATATTAGGCGGCATATGACCGTATATCGGATAAACAAGACCTATTTCATCAGCCTCAAACTCATACCGGTTCTGCTTTTTACCATTTGCGGAATACTCAACAACTGTTCTTCCGACTCCACTAATTGGCGGGCAGCATGTAAACAGTTTCCCGTGGCAGTGAAATACAAAATGATGCGCTTCTTCTGTGGTTTTTCAGCACAAGAAGTCGTTCTGGCAATCCTATGGATGAGGCGGCGGCTCCGGCAACAATCATGCCCATTCGTGCCAAAAGCTTCTCTACGGCTGATCCTTTTATCTGTTCCCATATCGTTTAATTATATTATTATTATCAGTTTACACTACTCCTGCCTTCCAAAAAAGACAGAAAACACCCATTTTGCTTATCCTTCAGCCCGCTCTAATTCATTATACTCTTTATCCGTTACCGGTTCCAACCAGTCGACCGGACCTTTCGAAACCTGTGTACCGATGGCAACATGTGTAAACTCGCTGTCGGGAGCCGCACCGTGCCAATGTACTATATTGGGAGCGATTCTCACAACATCACCGGGATGAAGCACTTGTATGCTTTTTCCTTTTTCCTGATAATATCCCTTTCCTGAAGTGCAAAGCAGAATCTGACCGCCCGGATGCGCATGCCAGCTATTGCGCACACCCGGCGCGAAAGTTACATTACTGACAGTGCAGTCCATTGAATCAGTCGCCGCGACAAATCTTTCAAGCCATGCCTCACCCGTAAAGTTCGGATTATCTACTATCAAAGAGCCTTTGGAGAACACATCTTTCTGAACAGTGGCTTCCATCTCTTTTCTCATTTTGATTACAGCAAGCACTCATCAGCGCCGCAACAGCAATTATAAATAGTTGTTTCATACTGAGTCGTTATTTTAGGTATTGTTTGAAGTAGTTATCCAACTTGGGAAGCGTTATTTTCAGATATTCCGGACGGTCGTAAAGATCGACGTGGGTAGCACCCGGTACAACGAACAGCCTCCTTGGGTTCTGCGCTTTTTGCATAGGCATCTTCCGAGAAATAGGCAGATACGGCATTCTCTCCTGCGATGAAAAAGTAACGGGCGTGGTGAAATCGTTTCAATCTGTACAAACGGGGAAGAAGTTCATCATCGGCGCAAGGCTCGTATAAGAATAATAGGCCGTAGAGTTAGGATGCTGTCCACGCGCAGGATTGTCATAATAATCGAGGAAGTCGAGAGCGTATTTGGGTGTCGAAGCATCCAGCTTCTCCGGCAGGGCGCGGATATCTTTACGGCCCTGCCCCGCCAAAATTCTATCGTACGCTGACGACCGATTTCGTCGAGTGACGCCATCCGTTGTTCATAAGTCATCGAATCGCCTACACCCTGGCGGCGGGCACGTCCCATATCGTACATGCTGATTGTTGCCACAGCTTTGATACGATGATCTATTTGCGCAGCACTCACCGAATAGCATCCGCCACCACAAATACCAATCACCCCGATTTTATCAATATCAACCACCGGATGATTCGACAGAAAATCAACTGCTGCACTGAAATCCTCCACACGTACTTCGGGGAGACTCTATACGCCGCGGATAACCACCACTTTCACCATAATAGGAAGCGTCAAATGCCAGTGTAACATACCCCTGTTCAGCCAGACGGCGTGCATAAAGCCTCGAAGTCTGTTCCTTTACACCACCGAAAGGATGACCGACAACCAGTGTCGGGTATCTCTTTGCCGGATCATAATTGGCAGGGAGATAAAGATCACCAACCACATCAATCAGAAAACGGTTGTGAAATGTAACCTTCTGTTTCTTCACTCCATTTTCCACGACGCTACAACCGGTGTTCCGGGATTGACTATTAATCCTTTAATTTGCAATACTTCATCCAGCACCATCCGTCCGGCATCAGCCTTCGTCACGACCTATCTGCTTCTCATCGATGGCAAGCAAATGGCGCAATTCGTCGGGCGTAACGCCCACATTCAAAGCAATACCCATATGGCCTTTTTCATCATTGGTTCTACCCCACCAACGGCAGCTAATACTGCTACGGTAGCAATTTCACGTTCGGAATAGGTCAGCACGTCACGTTCGAAAATATCGGCAAAAAGATGTTCTTTGAGAAACACTTCAATCTCGGGAGCCAATACAGCATAATCCGGTTTCGGAGCATCAACCGGTGCACCCGAAATCCTGGCTAGTATATCCCGTCCGCGGTCGTACTTGCTTCGGGTATCGGTAATTGGTGAAGCTTCACGCCCTCTTTTATCCTCAATACCGTTTGCCTTACGCTCATCGAGTACGGCGACAAAAGTCTGTAATCCGCGAAGAGGCTCATGCGGAAAACCGCAATAAGCATAAGAATGAACCATTATCTCTTTCAATTCATTGACGGTCATTCCGTCCTCCAATCCTGCAACGAGGGCTGGTCTCAGTTTTGCAAGGTCTCCTTTACCCACAAGGGCCGCAACCTCTACGATATATTGCTGCTTCTTATTATTCATCACTTGTTCTGCTTTCGGGGTTTCTGCCATACCTAAAGAGGCAAGACAAACCATCCATATACCTAAAATGTATTTTTTCATTATAACCCTTTTTCTAAACGGACTAAACAGCCCAGAGCCAACATCCAGTCCGATAGCGGACATTTGCAATTTCTTGTTTCCTAATTTTCTGCACTTCATATTCTCGTTATTTAGATGATTCAAATGATCTACTTTCGATGATGCAAAATTATGGGATAAATAGAAGCACGTCCATAGACGGATTACGGTTTCAACTACCAATTTTACTGATTGGATATGGCTTGCTTTCAGCAGAATAACACAAATTACATAATCCACTAACCGATATTACTGATTCTGCTACCGAAAGATTGCTTGTATATAAAATTCTGCTATCTTTGCCATAGAAAAAAAAAAAAATAGAGTATGGGAACAATCATAAAGTTAGATTCGGTGCAAGACTACAACGAACTGTTGGGAGTAGAGACTGTTCATCCATTAGTAAGCGTAGTCGATTTTTCGGAATTAGAGAGTGTCCGCCACTGCCTGAAGAACTTTGGTTTTTACTGCATTTTCCTCAAACATATTGATTGCGGTCCCGCTACTTACTTTACGGACGTAACCAATATGATTACCAAGAGGGAACGTTAGTCTTTATTGCACCGGGACAGGTTGCCGGCGTTGATGACGACAAAGTATCGTATCGGTACAAAGGATGGTGTCTGATGTTTCACCCCGATTTGCTGCGTGGCACCTCTCTCGGGCGTCGCATGGCCGACTACTCGTTCTTTTCCTACTCGTCGAACGAAGCGTTGCACATGTCCGAACGCGAACAGCATATTATCATTAACTGTTTCCACGAAATTAAGGAAGAGCTGCAACACGCCATTGACAAACACTCCAAACAAATCATTACGGCCAATATCGAAGTATTACTCAACCACTGCGTCCGTTTTTACGACCGACAGTTCGTAACACGTGAAACTGTGAACAAAGACTCACTAACCCGTTTTGAGGGTTCATTACGTGATTATTTTTGCTTCGGACAAGCCCCAGCAACTCCGTTTTACCCTCGGTTGCATGGTGCGCCGACCAGCCTGCATCTATCCGCTAATTATTTCGGTGATCTTATTAAGAAAAGAAACCGGAAAATCAGCACAAGAATATATCCAGTTGACCACTATCGACCGTGCTAAAGAATTGCTGATTGAAGGTAATAAATCGGTCAGTGAAATCGCTTACGAATTAGGCTTTAAATATCCGCATCATTTAAGCCGATTATTTAAAAAAGTGGTAGGGATGGCTCCGGAATGAATATAAGATAGCAACCTAGCAATTCTTCATTATATGGAAGGATTTTCAGTGCAGGGATTAAAGGTTTTCAGTGCAGAAATTTATAATAGTTTATGCAGTCGAGTAGTCATCCCCTTATAATGGGACAAATGTCATCTTATAGAATGATAAATAGCACCCTATAAGATGACTATTATCCCATTACAAGGGGACAACTTATCTTTAGAAGGACGGAAAGCTTTTAAAGATACAAAATTAAATAGAAAAAAAGCAACTATATATAACTCTTTTTACCTGAATGAATACAAAATAAGGTGGCTGTTCAACAAACATTCATCCGAATGTATTATCTTTGTTTTAGTTTAACTGACCTAATCTCATGAGAAGAAAGACCTTTTTTACTACTATGCATCATCGCATTTATCGCACTGTTTATCGGCATCTCCCCTCTTCAAGCCGGTCATTATTACTATAAGCAAATCTCACTAAAAGACGGACTGCCTTCTACCGTACGATGCATCTTAACGGATGAACAAGGTTTTGTATGGGATTGGAACCCGCTCCGGACTGGGACGATATGACGGACATGAACTTAAAAAGTATGTCCATCAGTCAAACAACCCTCATTCCATTCCTCACAATTTAATCTACCAAGCTGATAGAAGATGTACAAAACAATATATGGATTCTGACAGATAAGGGAGTGGCACGTTATCAGCGGCAAAAGCGATGACTTTCTTATACCGACTGATGAAACAGGAAATAATATCATCGCCTATTCCGTCTGCCTGACTGATGATGGAGTGTTATTCGGTTCGAAAAAAATAAAATCTTTTTCTATAATTATCAGGATGCCACTTTCCGCCTCCTGCAAACGTTTGACCTAGAGCCCAATTATAATGTGACTCTGCTAAGTCTATGGGATAAACGAACATTACTTTGTTGTAGTCGCTGGCAAGGACTACTCCTGCTCGACCTGAATACCGGAAAATGCCGCCGTCCTCCTTTCGATTGCGGAAAGGAAATAATGAACGTACTCATAGACTCACAAAAAAGAATCTGGGTAGCCCCTTACAACGGAGGGCTGAACTGCCTGACACGACGGTAAACTACTGGCTACATATACTACCCACAACTCTTCTCTAAGTAACAATGTTGTACTAAGTCTTGCCGAACGGGAAGGAGAAATCTGGATTGGAACAGACGGAGGAGGCATTAATATTCTCGACCCGGAAACCGGACATTTTTTCTCTGCTGGAACATGTGCCCGGAAGTGACAACTATTCACTTCCCGCCAACTCTATCTTATGCCTATACAACGACTACAACAACAATATATGGGCAGGCAGCATCCGCAACGGACTAATCAGCATCCGGGAAGTTTCCATGAAAACATATACAGACGTACCACCGGCAACGACCGGGGACTTAGCAACAATACCTGTTCTAAGTCTTTTCCAGGAATCTCAAGATCAAATCTGGGTAGGCACGGACGGAGGAGGTATCAACAACTTTAATCCGCTCACAGAGAAATTTACTCATTATCCCTCAACCTGGGAAGACAAAGTTGCCTCTATTTGTCAGTTTACTCCCGGTAAATTATTAATTTCTATTTTCTCACAAGGAGTATTTATTTTCAATCCGGCAACTGGAGAAAAACAACCTTTCACCATTGTCGACGCTGAAACAACAGCACTCTTATGCAATCGAGGCAAAGGCTGTAAAATCTACTCCGAACACTCATCACAGCATTCTGTTCCTTGGAGAACATATCTATATATATGATTTGAATACACGTACTTTCAGTACCGCTATAGAACAGGAAGAACAAGATATTATCGGTGCTCTCCTGCCAATCGGCAATTATAGGAACACCACTTATCTAAATGATACGAAGCACATATATGAACTGGACAACCATACAAACCGGCTGAAAGCCCTATACAGATGCTGGAAAAAGACACGACCATCAACTCCGTTTCAAGAGACGAAGAGGGAAACTTCTGGATTGGGAACAATTACGGATTGGTACACTACAATCCCGCCAACCCAAAATACAGACTCCGATCCCGACCTCTCTATTTAGTGAAATCACTTTGATCGTATGCGACCAGCAAGGAAAAGTATGGATAGGAGCTGACAGCATGCTTTTCGCTTGGCTTATCAAAGAAAAAAAGTTCGTTCTATTCGGCGAATCAGACGGCGTAATCCAGAACGAATATCTTTCCAAACCCCGCCTGTTAAGTATGCAGGGAGACGTCTATATGGGTGGAGTAAAAGGTTTACTGCACATTAACTGCAAAAATACCATTAACAACTTCTGAACTTCCCCAACTCCAATTATCCGATGTCATCATCAATGGAGAATCCGTGAATAACGAATTAACCAATCGACCAACAGGGATCTCCGCCCCTGGAACAGTAATATCACTATCCGGATCATGTCGAAAGAGAAGGACATTTT
>VOFJ01003395.1_pt1 | contig 36821 bp, 44 predicted proteins | sample 5384081 | NCBI WGS metagenome assembly VOFJ01 (sample SAMN12384729, study PRJNA508395) | human gut metagenome | isolation source: healthy gut I | host: Homo sapiens
GGCATCTTCTACAATGTCGGTCACAAGCTGCTGGAAGTCAAACGCATTCTTTTCTGTGATAACGGGCTTGCCGGTTTCCGCTTCAAGAGCCTGCCGCGCAATGCCGGCCACTTTGCCGCCACGCTTGGCAACCTGCTTGTTTTCTTCAAAGGTCTGCGGTTTTGCAGTCTTGGAAATATCCGTGGTGGAGGCTTCGGCCAACATGGTCAGAACAAGCTCCAAGTCGGTCATGTTGTCGCGGAGATTTTCTTTCTTCAGACCTTTCAGCCGCTTATACTGTCCTGTGGTCATGCCAGACCATGCGCGGGAGATTTCATCGGTCAGGATAGCGTACTCCTTGCCCTTTTGCACTCCGCGCTTCTTCCATTCATCCGTCAGTTCGTTGCGGATGCGTATTGCCAAAAGTCGCTGGTGAATCCATTCTTCGGAGTAGCCTTTTTTCAAATAGGTATCAAGCGCGCGGTCGATGGCCTGCTCCGGGTCGATGGTTTCCTCGATGCGTTCCTTGCCCACCATTGCCAGCCATGCCTTGAACGGTTCCGCTTTGGGGGAAGGAATGGACTGGATGATACGGAGGAGCTGTTCGGTGTTGGCAACGTCAGTTTTACGTTTCTTTTTTCCATCTGTTGCCGTCATTTTCAACTGCTGACAATTTGTCAGCAGCTGATCTGCACCTTCTTCTTTAAGCCGCTGCTTCAGCTTTGCCCAATAGTTACTTGCACCGCGCGCGGTCGTTTGGTCGGTCAAGACTGCAATAACATCTGTAATCGAAAAATACCATTCTTCCTTTTCTGCATCCCATGCAGTACGGATTTTCTGATCTTCAAAAAGCTGGATGGAGCTATTGTCTTTCACTTCTGCCATAGAAGGTTCCTCGCTTTCGTTGTCTAAGTCTATTTTACATGATTTCGGGCGGAAACGCCACCCGGTCTAAGCGTTTGGGATTCAAAAATCCGAACAATATTTTGTGCAGATTTACCGTTCCTGCATCTGCTCCTTTCCCCGGTGCTGTCCGCAGAATGCCGTCCACATTCTGCTTTATGATGCCATACTCCTGCATCGGCGTTTGGCATCATTGTACTGCCGCTGCATCTGGTCTTTCTGCTCGGCCAGTTGCTTATACTCTTTTTTCAGGGCGTAGAGGTCGGGCAGCTTTTGAAAGCCCTGCTCTTTTAGAGCTTTCGCCGCTGCTTCATAGAGAATCAAGGTTCCTTCATGCTTACGTCGGAACTGCTTTTTGTCAGCAGCCCGCTGATACTCCTGCAACAGTGGGTACAGTTCCTTACAGGTGGTGACATCCTTTATCAGCACGGCCATTTCTGCAAGCCGGCGTTCGGCCGCTTTCAGCGCGGCGGCAGCTTCGGTGCTGGCGGCGGTGATCTCGGCCACCCGGCTTTCCAAATCCGGGTAGCTTTCGATTTCATGCTCGGTCAGGAAGTTCAGCATCCGGGCCGCCTGTTTCAGATTGTGGAGTTTTGCCCACTTCTCATACCCTGCGGACTGTTGGACCTTGATGCTGTTCTCCAAATCAATCCGCAGCGAAATTTTGCGGTTTTCTTTGGGCTTTCGCTCCACAATCCGCCCTTTGATGCGCTCGGTGATGGCTTCTTCGGTGTAGGCTTCGCCCAGCGTTTTGCAGCGGATGAACCGTCCCTGTCCGGGCGCACGGAACGAAACATACTTGCCCCTCTTGACCTCATAGCTTTGCTCCTGCAAGAGCCGCAGAAAGTCGTCAAAATCCTTGGCCTGCGGGATGGTGGTATCTATGGCAGCTTTCAGCTTCGCCTTCCAGCTCGTGCCTTTTCGGTGCGCGTCCCACTCGGCATAGCTCTTGCCCCTGTCTTGGCCGGGCTTTACCACGGACAATCCGTGTTCTTGCACAGCCGATCACTGGTGCGTCGGATGTAGGCATAGCTCTGCCGGTTAGAAACATATTTGCGCTGATTCACCATGTCCACAGCGCAAAAAGATGATGTGGTTGTGGACATGCCCTTTGTCAATGTGTGCGTTGTCAGCACATAGGGATATTTTCCTTGCAGCACTTCATCCGCAAGCTGCCGGCCGATCTCGTGGGCCTGCTCCGGCGTGGTTTCGCCCGGCGCAAAAAGACTGTATCGGTGGTGGGCGGATTGTTGCCTTTCTGCATGGCCTGTGACAGCAGCAGTTCAAATTCGATGTCGGCGGTTTCGTAGGAGCAGGCAAAGGAGGATACCAGCATCTTTTTCATCCGTCTTTGCCGGATTCTCGATGTAGTCCAGTGCCTTTTTCAGCGTTGACTTGATAGGATGTATCTTTGTAATTGCCATATCTGCGCCAATGCTCCCTTGATGTCCGCAACGTCTTGTGTGTACAGCGGCCCCATGCTGTTCAGCCGCCGCGCGATCTCGATTGACGTTGACACCAATCTTTTTGCAGTTCGGCGGTTTGCGCCCGGATGTCGGTGGTGTCGATGTGGACAACATAACCATCTATCAGCATCTTCCGGGCGTAGGCAGAAAAATTCCGTGTGTGCAGCAGAGCCATCTTCTGCCGGATAAGTTCCTGTTCCTCCGGCGTCACGGGAACACGCAGAACAATTTTTCGGGTTCGGTTCGTCATAGTTTCACCTCGTTTCTTGGGGGTCTGGGGTACTCCCCAGCAAGCATTTCTGCCGGGAGTGGCTACACTCCCTATGCTTGCTACGTTACCTTTCCCCACTACTATGACACCACAACACCCCCTGTTTTGCCCGCAAAATGCAAAAAAAAAAAAAATAAGAGGACGCTTTTGCATCCTCTCAATGACCGTGCATGATAATCAGACGCACACGGGCTCTTTTTCCTGTTCATGGATTCGTAAGGCACCGTCAATGGCACCTTCTACGATGGGTAAGTATTCTTCCGGGCAAAGCTGCAGCTTGTGGCTGACCCTCTGACGCTCCGCACTTTCTTCCCGCATGAGTTCCGGGTTAAAGTACCGCTCCACGGGCAGACCACATATTTTTATCAGCTGAATCACCACCGGGCAGGCTGGGCAGCGTGCCTTCGTTCTCAATATTCGCAAGATACCGGCTGTCACAATGTATCATGTCAGCCAGCGCACTGCGGGAAAGCTGTTTTGCCTTTCGTGCTGCCTTGACATCCGCTCCGAACGTTTCAAAGCCGGGACAGTCCTCGATTTTCGCCATTCTGCATCACCCATATACATTTTATAGTTCATGGACGATTGGCGAAATGATGCAAAAAGCGCATTGTTGCTAAACTTTATTGTTCATAGTTTGAGCATTGTATTGTAAAGTGGGCTATCCTATAATAAGGAAGAAACCCTTTTGAAAAAAAAAACCGTCCGCTGTAACATTTCGCGGACATTTTCCTGTTATACTATCTGCAAAAAAAAGCAGAGGAAGTGAGGATATGAAGCAGATTTTAATTGTCGAGGACGACAGTTTTTTGAATAAGATGTTGGACTATAACCTGACCGCAGACGGCTACGGCGTGACTTCTGCCCTAAATGCCAGAACCGCAGCCGACGCCATCCGCCAGCGGGAATTTGATTTGGTGCTGCTGGACATCAACCTGCCGGACGGGAACGGCTTTGAGCTGTGCAAGCTAATAAAGCCCCAGCACCCGGATACCATTGTGATTTTCCTGACCGCCAACGATCAGGAGAGCGACCAGATACGGGGCTATGAGGTGGGCGCGGTGGGCTACATCACAAAGCCCTTTGTGATCGGGGCCTTGCAGCGGAAAATCAAAGCCATGTTCGCCATGCTGGAACACCACAAACCGGCCAAGGACATTTACGACGACGGGCGGCTGTTTCTGGACTTCTCGGAGCAGACGGCTTCCTTAAATGGCAAGCCCCTGACCCTATCCCCGATGGAGTACAAAATGCTGAACCTGTTCCGCAAAAATCCCCGGCAAGTGCTGACCCGTGGGCAGCTTTTGGAAAAGCTGTGGGATATAGACGAGGTTTGTAGACGAACACACCCTGACAACTTCCATCAGCCGGATTCGGAGTAAGATCGAATCCGACGGCGGCGCACCCTACATCAAGACTGTTTACGGCATGGGCTATCAATGGACGGGAGGCGAGGCAAAATGAAGTTTCAAAACCTCTCGGTAAAGCGGCTGTTTGGCCGGGTGGCAATAGGGCTTGCCCTCTCCATGTCCGGGATCACCATAGCCCTTTTTCTTGTGACAAAACAGACGGCGGTGCTGCTGACGGGCGGGGCGCTGCTGTTGTGCGCCCTTGTAGGGATTTTTGTACTGACGCAGGCGTTTGGAAAACGGTTGTTATCACAGTTTACCGCTGACCTGTGCCAGACCTTAGACCACATGATCGCCGGGAATGAAGCGCCCCAGCGGCCAGAGGACAGCGAAACCCAGCTTGCCAGAATCGGGCACCGGCTGGCAAGACTTTACCAGATCATGCAGGAGAACCGCCGCCGGGTGGACGAGGAACGGCAGGAGTTACAGACCCTTGTATCGGATATTTCCCATCAGGTGAAAACGCCGGTAAGCAATCTGAAAATGGCGACGGACACCCTGCTGGAAAAGCCTATGGCCGAGGCAGAGCGCACCGACTTTATCCGGGGAATCCGCAGCCAGACGGATAAGCTGGACTTTCTCTTTCAGGCCCTTGTGAAAACCTCCCGTCTGGAAACAGGCGTGATCCAGTTGGACAAGAAACCGGGCCGCCTCTTTGATACCGTGGCACAGGCCATGAGTGGGATCGTGTATGCAGCGGAGAAAAAGGAAATCGCCGTGTCCGTGGACTGCCCGGAGGATTTGACCGTTTCCCATGACAGCAAGTGGACATCGGAAGCCCTCTTTAACCTGCTGGACAATGCGGTGAAGTACACCCCGGCAGGCGGGAAAATCGCTGTGTCTGTGGTGCTGTGGGAAATGTATGTGGAAATCAAAGTGACCGACACTGGCAAGGGCATTTCCGAAAGCAATCAGGCCGCTATCTTCCAGCGCTTCTATCGTGAGGAAGAAGTACACGAACAGCAGGGTGTGGGCATTGGCCTGTATCTGGCCCGCGAGATCGTAACGCGGCAGGGTGGCTATATCAAAGTGGTTTCGGAGCCGGGCAAGGGTTCGGAATTTTCCATTATGCTGCCTACAAAATGAAAGTAAACAAGCGAGGTGTTTCTATTATGAATGAACGAGAAAAAATAATCCGACTGTGGTTTGATATGTGGCTTTATCAGAAAGATATGGGGATTGATGATATTTTTGCGGAAGATGTACTCTATACAGAAAGCTGGAGTCCCCAGTATAACAACCGAAAAACAGTAAAGCATTGGTTTCAGGAATGGAATACCCGTGGCAAGGTGGTTATTTGGGAAATCAAGCAATTTTTTCATAAGGGAGATCAAACGATTGTAGAGTGGTATTTCAAAAATGAAATGAATAATGGGGATATAGAGGAATTTGACGGCATTTCTTTGGTTGAATGGACAGAGGACAATAAAATAAAGGCATTAAAAGAGTTTGGGTGTAACCTGTAATCCTTTAAACCTACAATCCTTATCAAGAAAGCGATACTCCTCAATTTAGAAATCAAAAGGCGAATTGGTTTTAGAACAGATCATGAGCTACGGCGGACGGCCATTTTTCCGGCTGCGTCCCGCCGTTGCCCTTGTTTTTTCCGGAAATGTCCGAGCGTTGTAACATTTCACCTGTGATTTTCAATGAATTTTTGGGCCGCTGTAACATTTCGCGGACATTTTGGGTTTACAATACCCCTTATCAACAGGCAGAAAGCCAACAAACAAAGGAGTTTTGAATTATGAGCATTTTACAGACTATCGACCTGAAAAAGTATTACGGCACAGAGCCGAACATCACCCGCGCCCTTGACGGCGTGAACTTCTCCGTAAATGACGGCGAGTTTGTGGCCGTTGTGGGAACCTCCGGCAGCGGCAAGTCTACCCTGCTTCACATGATGGGCGGGCTGGACACCCCTACTTCCGGCAATGTGATTGTCCGGGACAAAGAGCTGTCGAAAATGAACGACGAACAGCTCACCATCTTCCGCCGCCGCAACATCGGTTTTATCTTCCAGAACTATAACCTTGTTCCCATTCTGAATGTGTATGAGAACATTGTCCTGCCGGTGGAGCTGGACGGGGACACGGTGGATCAGAAGTTTTTGGACGAAATCGTTCGCCTGCTGGGGCTGGAAGATAAACTGAAAAATATGCCGAACAATCTTTCCGGCGGCCAGCAGCAGCGTGTGGCGATTGCCCGCGCCCTGATTACCAAACCGGCTATTGTGCTGGCCGACGAGCCGACTGGCAACCTTGACAGCAAGACCAGCGCCGAGGTGCTGGGGCTTATCAAGCGTACCAGTGCAGAGTTCCGGCAAACGGTTGTGATGATTACCCACAACAACGACATAGCCCGCCTTGCAGATCGGATTGTCCGCATTGAGGACGGCAAGATTGTGGAATAAGGAGGTGGCAGGCTATGACATGGCCTTTTGAAAATGATACCAGCGCCATTACAAAGAAGCTGGCAAAGAAAAGTTTGCAAAGCGAGAAGCGCCGGAATCTGATGGTGGTGATCGCCGTTGCACTGGCGGCATTTCTAATCTGCTTTACGGGAATTGTAGCTACCTCCCTGACACAAATGCAGCGCAATCAGGTTGTCGATACTTATGAGGCGGTCTGGCTGGGCGTGGAGGAAAACGACATTGAAACCCTGAAAGGAGTGCCGGAGTTTGAGCGCGTAGGCGGCTACTATATGCTCGGTGAGGAACTTTCAGAACAGGGCTATCATGCGTCTTATGTGTATTGCGACGCGCAAATGATGGAGATTACCAAGGCGCAGATGGAGTTGTTAGAGGGCCGGGTTCCTGAAAAAGCAAATGAAGTTGTTGTAAGCGAATACTTTCTTTCCACCTATGGAAACAATGCCAAGATCGGGGACACTGTGACCTTAGATACAGAGAGTTTTCATGGTGATTATGTCGTTACCGGCATTATGGACAGCGTAAATGAAAAAGAAGCGAATACCTGCGCTATCATTCTTTCCAACGCTGCCCTGACAGGATGGAAAGGGTTTGACCCGACTGGGTATCGCGCCTATGCTCATTTCAAAAACGGAGTCAAGTTGGACGAGGAACTGATGACCTCTTATTGCAGGGAGATTACAGAGGAATATCAGCTTCCTATTCCCAGCATGAACAGCAATATTTTGCCTATGCTCTAAATCCTTTGATTTTACCGATTGTAGGTGTGATTGTTCTTGTTCTGATTAGCGGCTACATTGTGATCCAGAGTATCTTCCGTATCTCCATCAATGACAAAATCAGGAGCTACGGGCAGCTTCGGACGATTGGTGCGACCCCAAAGCAAATCAAGCGGATTGTAAAGAACGAGGGGCGTAAACTCGGCAGTATCGGGATTTTGATTGGTACAGTGCTGGGTGTATGCGGCGGTTTTCTCCTGTTTTCCAAGGGCTTTAATGCTGTTTCCTATGTGGCAACGGTTATTTTGACACTCATAAGCAGTTGGATCATGGTGTCTATTTCCATCCGTAAGCCGGTGAAGATCGCGGCAGGGATTTCCCCGATTGAAGCCGTCCGTTTTACCCCCGTGCAAAAGGACATCCGCAGCCGGAAAAAGAATATCAAACTCAATCCTGTTTCAATGGGAATTGCGAATTTTAAGCGTGACCGCAAAAAGACAATCTCTATTATAGCCTCTTTGAGTTTGGGCGGAATTATTCTGCTTGTGGTATCCTCCATGGTTTTGCTGCGTTCTCCAGAGGCACTTGCAAGGCGGATTTATCCGTACGGCGACTATAAAATTTATTTGGATTCCGAATTGGCAGAAGAAGTTATGGCAGCGGGAAATCCGTTGAATGAAGAATTAAAACAGGAAATCTTATCTATTGATGGTGTTACAGATATAATTCCAAGCAGACAATCTCTCTATGCAACCCTTAAGACGGACATTTACCAAAGCGGTGGTATGTGTGATATGCTGACCGACCAGAATTATGCGACAGTTGAAGCGGCTCTGACAGCAGGAACGATGCCAAAAGATTCCCACAGCATTTTAATTGATTATTATGATGTACTAAGTCAAAATGAAAATATGGTGGTTGGTTCAACGGTTGACTTTTTTTTTGGAGAGGGGCAATCATCCTATTTCTGTTACCATATCGGGATTGTATAATTCAGGCAAGGTATATTCAGGACATGGAAAAATGCATGTCGATGGGGCAACTATTTTTGCACCAGAAGCGTTGTTCCACGAACTGCACCCGGAAATCACCTCTTTTGATTATTCATGGAGCATTGTGAATGACCGAAAAAAAAACGGACTATGTAGGGGCTGAATTGAAAAATATTGTTGCCAGCCATAGCAATATTGCCTTAGATGAAATCAATACAGTGATTGAATATGAAGAAATGACAAATTCTTTTGCGTTTGGCAGTATGCAGGTTCTTTCATGGCTGGTATTTCTCTTTGGTGTTATCAACCTTATCAATACGACCCTCTCTAATCAAATAGTCCAGAAAACAGGAAAACAGTGTTTTGCGTTCTATTGGTCTGACCCAAAAGCAGCTATGCAAAATGAACATCTGCGAGGGTCTATGCTATGCGCTCTTTGCAACATTGGCGACGCTGATCGTTGGGCTTCCGGCTTCCATCTTTGTAGCAAATTTAGTGTAGGCGCTTTTGCCGGAAAAGTAGTGCCTTACAAATTCCCGGTTTTGGAAATGGGTCTGTTCATTCTGGTGTTGTTCGGAATGGAACTGATCTTGTCTGTATGGACAATCCGCAGACAGAAAAAACAATCCCTGATTGAGCAAATGCGGGCGATGGAATAACCCTTTGAGATCGGCGGGGCGGCGTGTGCTGCCCCGCTTTTTTCGCCTTTTCTCAAAGAAATTTTTGAAATGTCCGAGCGTTGTAACAATTCAGCCTGTTTTTTCTTGTCGAAATCAAAGGCACCTCGGACATTTATAGTTCTTCCAAAAGTTTGATGATAATATTACCATTCATGGAAGAAGCAATCTGTTATTGCAATAATGCGAAATTGACGATAGTGCCATCATTAAATTGGGCTTCCACCCGGTTGGTGTCAATGTTGTAGCGGTAGGAAAGCGCTTTTTGAGAGTGATTATGGTCGAAATACTGATTTCGTTTCATTTGAATTGCTCCTTAAATGATTTTGGATTTGATTTTCAACGAGATGAGGTCTCTTTTTCCTTTCTCTTAAGTCACCCAACCGCACTGTCCTGCATCGGTTGCACAGATCAGGCTCTCCACATCTTTCCGCTGCATGAGCTTTTTCAGGATTCCAAACTGCTTTTTCGTGCTGGCATACTGCCAATGTTCCGGCAAAATCGGAAGATCATCATACCTCCACTTAGCATACTTCTCATCATAGGCTTTCCGGCTGGGAAAGTTCCACCAGATGCCCTACACACCAGCTGACAAGGTAGCCATTGCCTTCCATATAACCGTCCCCGCGCTGATTTGCCCCAATCACCTTCGAGAGGCTCATGGCAACCGATGGCTTTTCCGCTAATACAAGCTTCATTCGATACTGCTCCTTTTGCAAAAAATTAGCAGCCAGACACCGAAACGCATAACAGCTATGTGAGGAACGGTATTCTGTTTTAGGTCTACAGTCGAGTAGACTAAGGACTCGCGCCCTTAGCCCCTCACAGATCCGGACGTGCGGCTTTCCCGCATCCGGCTCCTCACAGTAACATTCGTTTCAATATAGCGGGTAATAAACCTTGGGCTTTTGCTATAATTAGAAGCGGGTAACGCCAACCGCATAGGGCCTTTGGTTCGGCCTACTTTTTGGAGCTGGGCCTCTCGTGCCAGCAGCTCGAACAGAATATCCCGGCCCTTTTCACCGACCCCGCGTGCGGCCAGGTGCTGCGGGCGAAAGGCTTCGTACAGGACGAGAACGGCTGGGTGGAGCTGAACGCCACCGCCGACGGCCTGACGGCAAACGCTATCCTCAAGGGGCAGGAAGTGCTCATCGTGATCGGGGAGGGGCTGGAGAAAGAACGGATTGAGGTGAGATTAAAGGGGTAAGGCGGATCCCCCGTATATCGTTGTATCTTTCCATAAATAGTTTGTCTCCCGCCCAAAGTAGGCGTATAATAGGGGAAAAGAAACGCTAAAGGAGAATCCCCTATGAACGGCACCGCATTGCACAAACCGACTGCCCGGCGGGTGGTGGGCATGGTGGCGGGCATCGTCATCATCGCCCTTGGCATTGCGCTTTTCAAGCAGTCCCACCTCGGCAACGACTCCATCAGCGCCCTGAACATGCGGCTGGCGGAGCTGCTCGGCATCTCGCTGGGCACCCAGAACCTGTGCACGAACATCCTGTTTTTCCTGCTGGAATTCTGGTTCGGGCGCAAGTACATCGGCCTTGGCACCTTCGTCAACGGCATCTGCATCGGGTACATCGTCACGGCGTTCTATGACCCCATTCACGCCCACTTCGGCGACGCGCCGTCGCTGGCGGTGCAGTTGGCGTGGGTCATCGCGGCGGTGCTGGTCACGGCGCTGGGCGCTTCGCTCTACCAGACCGCAGACCTCGGCATTGCGCCCTACGATTACCTTTCCCTCGGTCTGCGGGACTACACACCCTGCCCGTACTTCGGGTGCCGCATCTTCACCGATGCGCTCAGCGCCCTGCTGTGCTGGCTGCTGGGTGGCCTTGTGGGCCTTGGCACCTTGATCTGTGCGTTCTGCCTTGGGCCCTTCATCCAGTTCTTCGATCGGACGTTCTCCCAGAAGGTGCTGCAATACAAACCGAACAATTGAGAAACCCCGCGGCGTCAAATCATACGCTGCGGGGTCTTTTTTATTGCTGCCGTTAAGCAGAAAATGAAAATGAAGGAGATTTATCTTTCAAAACCGCCTGTGGACTGCTGCGGCGATGGGGAGCCATAACAAACCCATCAGACAGGCTTTGGAAGAAGCAAATAGGGATGTGAGAAATGCACTGTCACAGGTTGCTGCCGATTCCAAGGATCACGAATAGGATCGCCAGACAGATGCAGCTTAACATTTATCTGGAGATGGCCCAAGGATAAAATAGAAGCAGTATGCACATATCTTGGATGATGATCGGCATCTGAATGCACAGCGTTTTGATGATTTCTTCTACCAGCACCAAGGAGCCGAGCCCGAAATGCCCCATCAAACAGCGCAGCCCATCCCTGAAAACAGCGCGGTCGATGCCGATGCGGCAGCAGCACTTACCAAATTGCTGGCTAACCCCTCTATGGCCGAACTCATCAAAAATCTTGCAAAGAACTTATAAGCCCCTATACATACATAAACGGCGACAGCTTTCCGATTGGGAAAACTGCCGCTGTTTTACATTTTTCGCGTCTTGCACATCGGCTTCTGACATGATACACTTTTACAGAAAGGAGTGGTCAGCATGAAACAGGCGCATACGCTGCGGGAATACCAGTATTACGACAAAGATACCCTTTGCAGTATCATTGACGCAGATTTCACCACAAAGCAGTTCCGTTATCTGCTGAAAGAGCGTGTGCTGACCGTGCTGCTGGCACAGAAGAAAAAGTTGTTTTGACTGATACATAGGTGTAGGGTCAACCGCACACCTTCCAGCTATAGCAATTCCTGACCGTATCTTTTGTTAATAACGATCTCGTTTATATACACAAACCGAGTCAAAAGCCGTTTTACAGAACACTTTACCAGGAGAGTTGACAAACCCGCCGTTTTTGCGTATTATAATAGGAACAAGGGGAGCGTGTGCCCCTTTGGCAAAAAGCGAACAGCCTTGACGAGGAGAGTACGCCCCGCCTGCGCCTGACAGAAAGCCCGAAGGATGGAACCGGGCAGGTAAGCACGGGGTGGAAGATGGCCTCTGAGCTGTGGGGGTGAAGAAGCGGCACGCCGCCAAGCCCCCGCCGGGTGCGCCCGTTACCGCGCGGAGGCCGGGTTCATTCCGGCACGCAAGGCCATGCCCGCAAGGGCGCGGTGAAGCAAGGTGGTACCACGGAAGTTCAGCTCCCGTCCTTGTCCGGTGCATTCCGGCAGGACGGGAGCTTTTTTTTGTGACACAGCCACAACAGAAAGGAAGAATCATCCCCCATGAGCGAACACAACACATTCTACATCACGACCCCCATCTACTACCCCAGCGACAAGCTGCACATCGGCCACAGCTACACCACCGTGGCCTGCGATGCGCTGGCCCGCTTCAAGCGGATGCAGGGCAAGGAAGTCATGTTCCTGACCGGCACCGATGAGCACGGCCAGAAGATCCAGGACAAGGCCGCCGATGCAGGCGTGACCCCCCAAGGAGTACGTTGACCGGATCGTTGCCACCGTCAAGGATCTGTGGAAGCTGCTGGATGTCAGCTATGACCGCTTCATCCGCACCACCGATGACTACCATGTGGAGACCTGCCAGAAGATCTTCACCCAGCTGTATGAGCAGGGCGATATCTATAAGGGCGAGTACATCGGCCACTACTGCAAGCCCTGCGAGAGCTTCTGGACCGACAGCCAGCTGGTGGACGGCAAGTGCCCCGACTGCGGCCGCGAGGTCTATGATGCCCACGAGGAGGCCTACTTCTTCAAGACCGGCAAGTATGCCGACCGCCTGCTGAAGTACTACGAGGAGAATCCCCAGTGCATCCAGCCCGAGAGCCGGAAGAACGAGATGATCGCCTTTATCAAGCAGGGCCTGCAGGACACCTGTGTTTCCCGCACCTCTGTCAAGTGGGGCATCCCCGTTCCCTTTGACCCCAAGCACACCATGTATGTCTGGATTGACGCGCTGAGCAACTACATTTCCGCGCTGGGCTACGGCAATGAGGCGTACGACGATTACGAAAAGTTCTGGCCCGCGGACATCCACATGGTGGGCAAGGAAATTCTGGCGCTTCCACACCATTTTGTGGCCCGCCATGCTGATGGCGCTGGATCTGCCGCTGCCCAAGCGCGTGTTTGGCCACGGCTGGCTGCTGATGAACGGCGGCAAGATGTCCAAGTCTGTGGGCAACGTTGTGGACCCCGTGGTCCTGTGCGACCGCTACGGCGTGGACTCCATCCGCTATTTCCTGCTGCGTGAGATCCCGTTCGGCAACGACGGCATGTTCACCAACGAGGCCCTCATCAACCGCATCAACAGCGACCTGGCCAACGACCTGGGCAACCTGCTCAGCCGCACCGTTGCCATGTGCGAGAAGTACTTCGGCGGCACGGTCCACAAGGCCGCTGGCACCGAGGCCATCGACACGGAGCTGGAGACCATGGTCAATGATCTGCTGGGCAAGGTCACTGCCGACATGGACAACCTGACCATCCCCCAGTCCCTGATGGAGATCTTTGCCGTGATCCAGCGCGCCAACAAGTATATCGACGAGACCGCTCCTTGGGCTCTGGCCAAGGATGAGGCCAACACGGCCCGTCTGGAGAGCGTGCTCTACCACCTGTGCGAGGCACTGCGTGTGGCAGGCATCCTGCTGAACGCTTACCTGCCCTCCACCGCTCCCAAGATGATGGATCAGCTGGGCCTGTCCACTGCCGACATCGACCTGAGCAAGGCTGCTTACGGCGTGCAGGAGACCTACACCGTCCACAAGGGCGATGCCCTGTTCCCCGCATTGACGTGGCCAAGGAGATCGCCCACCTGAAGGAAGAGGACGAGAAGCGCAAGGCCGCTGCCGAGGCTGCCAACAAGGCCAAGGCCGAAGCCGAAAAGGCTGCTGCCGCCCCCGCCGCTGAGGAGAGCACCGTTGATTTTACCCACGAGGAAGAGATCGACTTTGACACCTTCTGCAAGGTGGAGCTGCGCGTGGCCGAGGTGCGTGCCTGCGAGAATCTGAAAGAGAGCAAGAAGCTGCTCCACCTGACCGTGTTTGACGGCGAGCGTGAGGCGCTGCATCCTGTCCGGCATTGCCAAGTGGTTCAAGCCGGAGGATCTGATCGGCAAGAAGATCGGCATCGTCTGCAATCTGGCCCCCGCCCCATGATGAAGGGCAAGTATGTCAGCGAGGGCATGATCTTTGCTGCTGATACCGCCGACGGCGGCTGCTCCATCGCTTTCTACGGCGACGACACCCCCGTAGGCAGCCGCATCCACTGAGCCATGGAGACACAGCTGAGCCGCGCCGAAAAGCTGGACCGGCTTTTCGGCACACCGGCCTTTGCCGTTATCATTGCCATCCTCTGCAACGCCATGTGGGGTTCGGCTTTCCCTTTCATCAAGCTGGGCTACCGGCTCTTTGCCATCGACACCGCTGACACGGCCTCCATTCTCTGCTTTGCAGGGGTACGGTTCATGCTGTGCAGTGTGCTGGTACTGGGCGGCAGCCTGCTGCTGGAGGGCAGGCTGCCCGCCATGCCCAAGGGGGAAGATCCTGGCCGAATGCTGTGCATTGGGCCTGTGGCAGACCACAGCGCAGTATGCCTTTTTCTACAGCGCTGTTGCCCTGCTCACCGGTGCCTTTGGGGGCATCCTGAACAGCACCCAGAGCTTTCTGGGGGTCATCTTCGCCCATTTCCTTTACGGCAGGGCTGACCGCATGACCCCGGCCAAAGCGCTGGGCTGCGGCATCGGCTTTGCGGGCGTTCTCATCGCCACGTTGGGCAACCACGGCGGCGGCAGCGCCCGGGGCGTAGCCTACATGCTCATTGCCACTGTCCTCTTCACGCTGGCAGGCCCCTGGAACAAATCCGTCACCCGCCGGGCAGACAGCTTTGCCGTCTGCTTCGTGAACCTGTTCGTGGGCGGGGCGGCCCTGTTCCTGCTGGGCGCTGTTCTGGGCGGACGGCTGGAACACTGGTCTGTGCTCAGCGTGCTGGACCTGCTGGCGCTGGCCTTCATCTGCGGCGCGGGCTACATCGTCTGGGCCCTGCTGATGAAGAACAACCCCGTCAGCCGGATCGCCATCTTCGGGTTCGTGAACCCGGTGGTGAATGTCCTGCTCAGCGCCCTCATCAATGGGGAGCCGCTGTTCCGGTGGCAGTATCTGGGGGCGCTGGTGCTGGTCTGCATCGGCATCTGGCTGGTAAACAAGGCCCCCGCCAAAAAGGAGCGTGCCCTGTAATATGGAATACCCCATCTTTGACACCCACGCCCATTACAGCGCCCGCGCCTTTGACGCAGACCGCTTTGCCCTGCTGGACAGCCTGCCCGGCAAAGGGGTGGTGGGCGTGTGCGAGCAGGCCACCCATTCGGGCGATGCGCCCAAGGTGCTGGAGCTGGCCCACAAATATCCCTGGGTGTACGCCGCCGTCGGCATCCACCCGGAGAGCCTGCTGGCCCCGGAGGATTGCGGTGAGGAAGGCCCCGCCCCTACTGTCTCGGTATACGACGGCGACTGGGCCGCAGAGATGCGTGCCCTTGCCCCCTATTACGAGGACCCCAAGGTGGTGGCTGTTGGGGAGTGCGGACTGGACTACCACTGGCCCGTGCCCAAGGATGCCCAGCTGGCGCTGTTTGAGGCCGAGATCCGGCTGGCGCTGGAACTGGACAAGCCCATCATCGTGCACGACCGCAGCGCCCACGCCGATGTCTACGCCCTGCTGAAAAAATACCGGCCCAAGGGCATCGTCCACTGCTATTCCGGCAGCGCTGATGACGCGCTCTGGCTGGCAGAGCAGGGGCTCTACATCGGCTTTGGCGGGGCCTGCACCTTCAAGGGTGCCAAGCGTGCCGCCAAGGCCATTGCCGCCCTGCCGCTGGAACGCATCGTTCTGGAAACCGACTGCCCCTATATGGCCCCGGAACCTGTCCGCGGCACCCGCTGCGACAGCTCCCTCATCCGCTATGTAGGCGAGTATATCGCCAGCGTCAAGGGTGAGGAACCGGAGCAGGTGTTCCGGCAGACGGTGGAGAATGCCTGCCAGGTGTATAACCTCTCCCGTCTGAAACCGGCAGCAGCCGTGCACAGAGGGCAGGCTATCCTTCTATACAACCTATCCGTTATCTACAAAAGCATTATGCTTCTGTATAAATCAAGTAATAAACTACAAATTGTCAATTAAGGAGATATCACTTATGAAAGCTCGTATTCCGCAGCACCGTGAATTCATCATCAACTTCCCCGACACTGTTGACCAGGCAAAGGCCAACGAGGGCTGGGCAAAGCTGCAGCAGATCGTGGAGGACTACAAGAAGGACCACAACGGTGCTTCCGTCTACGCCCCCAGCTTCATCGAGGACTGCGAGCCTGCCGTCAAGAAACTGCAGGAAGAGTATGGTTTCGAATACACCGTTGAGTATGTGAAGTAAGTTCTGGTTTTCAGTATATTGCATTAAAAAGAGCAGAGCGTTCCAGCCAGCTGGCTGGAACGCTCTGCTCTTTTTGTTGCTTATTTCAGCTCCATATTGATGGACTTTTCCGTAAAGCCATAGTTCCGGTTACATCTCATACGCCATTTTATTTTTAGCGTTCACCTGCAGTTCAATGGTGTCGCATTCCTTTTCTGCTTTGAGCTGCTTCACCTTATCAAAGAACTGGTGTCCGATTCCCTTGCCCCTGTACGCTTTATCCACCGCCATGGTACTGACGAACAAAATATCTTTCGTCACCTGTGCCGGGCTTTCCACATGCCGCTTGAACACTTCCAGAACACCAACAACGATGCCGTCCGTCTCGGCAATATACCAGCTGTCCCCTTTCAGGAGTTCGCCAAACAGTTCCTTGGTGATCAACGGGCTGGCCGGTTTGTAGACATCCGGCCGCCACTCGACATGCATCTGCTGCACCTGATCCATAATAGCAGAAAATCGGTCATAATCCTGCATCTGCGGGGTACGGATCGTAATTTTCATCTCGTTTTCTCCTTGTTGTATTAAAAATACCCTGTCTGACACGGTTTTGGGTCCAGCCAGGGCATTTTGAGTTTTTCTTTTCAGTTGCCCGCTTCCACCTTGCTCAGCAGGATGCGGTCATTATCCAGCGCCTTGCCCGCGTTCTCGCGGAACTTCTCCAGCAGGTCGTCCACGGTCATCTTGCGGCGCTCCTCGCCCTTGACATCGAAGACGATGCGGCCCGCGTCCATCATCAGGGTGCGGTTGCCCAGCTCGAGGGCCTGATGCATGTTGTGGGTGACCATGAGGCAGGTGATCTTTTTCTCCGCCACGATGCTCTTGGTCAGCTCCAGCACCTTCTCCGCCGTGGCCGGGTCCAGGGCGGCGGTGTGCTCGTCCAGCAGCAGCAGCTTGGGGGGCACCATGGTGGCCATCAGCAGGGTGAGGGCCTGGCGCTGGCCGCCGGAGAGCAAGCCCACCGGCTGCTTCATCCGGTCTTCGAGACCCATGTCCAACAGGGCCAGCTTCTCCCGGAACAGTTCCTTGTCCTTGCGGGAGATGCGGGAGAAGATGGCGTGGGGGCGGTTCCTGCCCGGAGGTAGGCCAGCGCGAGGTTCTCCTCGATGGTCATGTTCGGCGCGGTGCCCTTGAGGGGGTCTTGGAAGAGGTGGCCGATGACCCGGCTGCGCTCAAATTCGGGCGCGAAGGTGATGTCCTGCCCGCCCAGCTCGATGCTTCCCTCGTCGGCAATGAAGCCGCCGGTGATGGCATTGAACAGGGTGGATTTGCCCGCGCCGTTGGAGCCCACGATGGTGGCAAAGTCGCCTGCCTCCATGTGCAGGCTCACACCGTTCAGGGCCACCTTTTTCGTTGACGGTGCCGGGGTTAAAGGTCTTGTGCAGGTTGTTCAGTTCCAGCATTTCCATCTCAGTGCACCTCCTTCCGGGCATTGTGCTTGCGCTGCTCAAAGGCAAACTTTGCCCGGATGGCGGGCATCGAGATGGCCACAGCCACGATGAGAGCGCTCACCAGCTTCATGGCGGCGGCGGGCACATTGAAGCGCAGGGCCACGGCCACGATAAAGCGATACAGGCAGCTGCCGAACACCACGCCCAGCACCCGGCGCACCATGGTGCGCTTGCCCACCAGCGTTTCGCCGATGATGAGGGAAGCCAGTGCGATGGTCACCATGCCAGTGCCTACGTTGATGTCGCTGCTCTTCTGGTACTGAGCCAGCAGGCCGCCGGAAAGGGCGGTCAGCGCACCCGAGATGCACAGGCCCACTGTGATGGTGAAGGCCGGGTTGATGCTGGAAGCACGCACCATGGCGGCGTTGTCGCCGGTGGCACGAATGGAAAGGCCCAGCCGGGTGCCCAGGAAACCCACCATGGCGGCACAGGCGAGTACAATGACTGCCGCCGCGATGACCAGCTTATACCAGCCGCCCGTAAAGGCCAGCGCGGATTTTGCCAGCGAGAATACCGTATCGGTCTTGACCAGGGACATCGTGGACGAAAAGCCCATGACCGCGAGGTTGATTGTGTACAGGCCGGTGTTCACAATGATGCCTGCCATGATGCTCTCCACGCCAAGGCGGGTCTGCAAAAAGGCGGTGACAAAGCCGGAGCACACACCTGCCGCCATGGCTGCGAACAGGGCCAGGATGGGGGTGGCCTGTCAGCGCCACCTGACAGGCCACGGCACAGCCGAGCGTAAAGCAGCCGTCGGTCGAGAGGTCTGCAATGTTCAGGATCGAAAAGCTGATGAACAGCGCCAGCGCCACCAGACCGTAAATGCAGCCCAGCTCCAGCGCCGTCTGGATCACGTTGAGCGAAAAGATACTCGCCAGCATGGTTGATGTACTCCTTTTTTAGAAATTCTCCTGCGTGGTCACTACCACAATTTCGGTGCAGTAGGGCTTGAAGGCTTCCTTAATCATGTTCAGGGTATTGTCGTCCATGCCCAATGCTGCGGCCGTTTCTGTATTGATGGTCACGATGCCGTTGTCGAAGGTCTGATAGGGCAGGTCGGCGGTGGTCTTACCCTCGCAGAGCAGCTCCACTACCATATCGGCGGTGGCCTCGCCCAGCTGGACGTAATCCACGCCGTAGCCCACAAAGGCACCGTTCAGTGCAAAGCTGTCCGCACCAGTGAAGTGCATCACGCCTGCATCGGTAAAGGTCTCATAGATGGACAGCTCGGCGGTCATCACGGTGTTGTCGGTGGGGGTGAACACTGCCTTGACACCGGCAGCCACAAGGGCCTCAGCAGCCATCTGCACCTCGGCGGTGGTGGTACCGTTCTTTTCAATGTACTTGATGCCCTTGCTGTCGCAGAACGCCTTGGCATCGGCGATGGCCTGGGTGGAGGCATCCTGGCTCAGGTCGTACAGCAGACCGATGGTGTCAATGTCGGGGTTGATGGCAGTGATGAGGTTCATAATGGCCTCGGTGTTCAGGGCATCGGAGGTGCCGGTGATGCCCTCCTCCCCGTCAAACCCGGCAGAAACAGGGTCGGTGACGGCAGAGTAGACCACAGGGATGTCGGTATCTTCCACAGCGGCCAGCATGGTGGCGGCAGTGGGGGTGGCCACGGCCACGATGACATCTACCTGGTCGGCCACGAGGTCTGCACCGATCTGGTTCAGGTTGGACTGGTCAGCCTGGGCGTTGGCGTAGTAATCGGCATAGTCGAAGGTCACGCCCTTTTCCGCGCCCACCTCATCCAGGCGGCTCTCAACAGAGGCCACGATCTGGTTCAGGGAAGCATGATCTACATAGTTGACGATGCCCACCTTAAAGGTCTGGCCTGCTTCAGAAGCGGCGGCAGCGGAACCGGCAGCGCTGGAAACGGTGCTGGATGCTGCGGCAGAAGAACCGGAGGAGCCGCAGCCGGTCAGGCCCAGTGCGGATACGACAGTGGCTGCGGCGGTAGCCTTCAGAAAGCTGCGGCGGGAGATCATGTTCATGGTTTTCATAGCGGTTGCTCCTTCCCTGGAGCGGGCGGCCCAAAAATAAATAAAACCCGCTCCACCTGCGGAACGGGTAAAATAAAAACGGCCCCGTCCCTGTGTGTTCATCCACAAGGACAGAGTCGAGAAATTCGAATCTGCGGTGCCACCTTGCTTGCTCCACTCGTCTTCCCACCATGGAAAACTGCAGGAGCCCCTCAACGGAGAGCCAACACTCCCCCTGCCCTGTAACGGAGGCTTCCGTCCCAAGCTACTAAAGGCACTGCCCTGTTCGCCCGGCCCTCGGCGGCCCACGAACTCTGCCCCGCTCTCTGCCCGTTTTTTCACCATTCGGGCTCACTGTAAGTGCGCTTGCAGGTTCTCTTCCGCCTCATCGGTTTGTTGATTGCATTATACGCTTTATTTTCATAAAGTCTAGAGGGAATTTTTCATTTTTTCGGCCGTAAAGATGAAATGCTTCTTGGATGTTCCGCAGCAGCCCTCCTGCCCGGATCTCCCCGGTGCGGCCCGGGCAGCTCTGCCGGGGCAAAAAGAAGCCTTCTTCCTGCCATAGGTCATACTTTCTCTCCGCTCCGGGACGCATTTCCACTTTCAGTATCCCCGTTGCTGCGCACAAAGTTCGCAGTTTCTGCCACAGATTCCACACTATTTTTATTCTTTTCCCGAGTTTTGCTCTAAATTCTCTTCAAAGGGCTTGACAGAAAAATGTTTTTTGCGATAAACTAATTCTATGAAATATTTTCGTTGTATCCAACGATGTCAAACATGCAACTCGGAGAGGACACTATCACCATGTCGATGACCCTGAATCCCGTCAACGAAGCCGCTTTTCAGAAAGCTGTACAGTCTCTGGAGACCCTGAACCGGGCCGCCGTGTTCCATCCCACCGGCACCGGCAAAAGCTGTATTGCCTGGAAGGTGGTGGAGGCTCACCCCCAGACCACCTGTTTTCTGGCTGGTGGCCGGTGCACAGCGTCTGGCCCTGCGGCAGGCAGAGCTGACACGCTACAACGGCGGCACCCTGCCCGGCAATGTCCGCTTCTGTGATTGCGAAAAGCTGGCCGCTGCCACCCCGGAGCAGTGGGTGCGGCTGGGGGAGCAGAAACCCGGCTGCATCGTGCTGGACTGCTACCATGAGTTGAGCGCCGTGTGTTGGGCACAGTCGGTGCAGAAGCTGCTGCGGATGTGCCCCCAGGCAAAGGTGCTGGGGCTGGGTGTGCCCAACGGTGCCCCCGTCTGCGCCGCCGCGCAGGAGCTGTTTGCCGACTGCATCGTCTCCCCACATGACTGTGGCCGAGGCCATGGCCGCCGGGACCATGCCAGTGCCCTCAGCCTATGCAGCCCTGCTCTGGCCGCAGGAGGAGGAGCTGGCCACCCTGCGCGCCCGGATCAAAAATCTGTGTATGCCCAAGGGCGACACCTCCCTGCGCGTTCAATATGAAGAGCTGAGCTGGTCTCTGCGTCAGGTGGAGAACCGACCGTTCTGCTGCCCCGCCTGCTCAGCGATACCAGCGGCCATTATCTGGTCCTGTTTGAATCCGCCGCCTATCAGGAAAAGCTGGGCACGGAGCTGGAACAGCTGCTGCGCACTGTGGACCCTGCCGTCCGCTTTTACGCTGCAGATCACGCCTGCTTTGCGGATTCTGCCGCCGTGGAGACCTTCCTCTCCGATACAGCCCCCGGCCCCAAGGTCCTGCTCTGCGTCAACGCGCCGGGAGTCCAGCAGCCGCTGGAGGGGCTGGCTGGGGTCATTCTGGTGCGCCAGTCCAGCCTGATGTCCACCTTCAAGCAGATGCTCTGCCGCGCGCTGGTGGCTGCAGGCAGCCGCAGCGTGCCGGTGTTCGACCTTGTGGCACAGTTCGAGGGGCTGGGCAACGGCCGTACCCTGCAGCGTGACTGCACCGAGGCCATGACCAGAGCCGGCAGCAAAACGCCGGGCTTCCGGCAGGAGCGCCCCATGCAGCAGACCTACCGCCTGTACGGCAAGCTGCGCCGGGAGATGGAGGCCCGCTGGGAGGTGCTGTGCCAGGCCGCCGCCGATGCCGCCGCCAAAGAGGGCACCCTGGAGCTGCCCCGGAGCTATACCATCCACAGCGGCGTGCCCGTGGGCAAGTGGCTCGAGCTCCAGCGGCAGGTACAGGCCGGGCAGCGCCCGGGCCGCCTGACAGCGGAGCAGGCCGCCAAGCTGGAAAAACTGGGCATCCGCTGGAACCACCGGCTGGAGGCTGCCTGGGAAAAAGGCTTTGCCTCCGCACAGAAATACCGCACCGAGCACGGTGACCTGCTGGTGCCGGTGCGCTACCGCGATAAAAATGATTTTGCACTGGGCGAGTGGATCGTCTACAACCGCCAGCGCTATCTGGGCGGCAACCTGACCCAGAATCGCATCGAGCGGCTGGAAGCCATCGGCATGGTGTGGAGCACCTCCAACGACCTGTGGGAGCAGAACTATGCCGCCGCCACTCAGTATTATCTGGAACATGGCGATCTGGAAGTGCCCATCAAGTACGAAACGCCCTCCGGCTTCGGTCTGGGGGGTCTGGCTGGGGGCCCAGCGCGCCGCTCACAAGGCAGGCGAGCTGCCTCAGGAACAGGTGGAGCGGCTGGACGCTCTGGGTCATGGACTGGACCAACCGCAACGACCGCAAGTGGATGTCCCTGTACGATGTTGCCGCCGCCTACTACCATGAGCACGGCAACCTGAACGTCCCCTCGGAGTATGTCACGCCGGACGGAGTGTTGCTGGGCAAGTGGGTGGCGCGCCAGCGCTATGCCTACCTGAACCCGGACCGCTCCAGCGCCCGGGTCACCCCTGAGCGCAAGACCCTGCTGGACAAGCTGGGCATGGTGTGGGAAAAGTATGATCCCTGGCAGGAGCGCTATGATCTGGCTCTGGCCTACAAGACAGAGCACGGTGATCTGGAGATCCCCTCTGTCTACAAGACTGCGGACGGTGTTTGGCTGGGCAGCTGGGTCAGCCGCCAGCGGCAGGCCCTGAACTCCGGCAGCAGCGCCCTGAGCAGTGAGCGCCGCAAGCTGCTGCGCACCCTGTTCAAGGGTGAGCGCCGCCCCAGTGATCCCGCTGCTGACCACGGCACCGTGCGCGAGGCCAACTGGGAGCGGAACTTCCGCAGTGCCGCCCGCTACGCCCGCAAGTACAAACACCTGCTGGTCCCCGCCAGCTATGTGGACAGCGACGGTGTCCGGCTGGGCGTGTGGGTCTCCAACCTGCGTGCAGCCCGCAAGAACCGCCCGGATTCCTATCAGGTCACGCCCGCCCACATCAAAAAGCTGAACAGCATCGGCATGGTGTGGGATGCCCGGGATGCCAAGTGGGGAACTGCCTATCAGCAGGCCAAGGCCTACTACAAGGCCCACGGCAACCTCCACGCCGCCGCCAACTACAAATCCGACGAAACCGGCTTCTGCCTGGGCGACTGGCTCCGCCGGATGCGGGAGTGGGATACCACCCACGACCCCAAGCTCACCCCCTGAGCGCCGCGCAATGCTGGATAAGATCGGGATGGAGTGGAGCGAATAAGAGAAAAAAGCCACCGGTTTTTGCCGGTGGCTTTTTTCTGATGCAGATTACAGCTGATCCAGCTCCTGCTGCAGCTTTGGGCCAGCGCATTGCGGATGGGCAGATGCTGGGGGCAGGCCGCCTCGCACTTGCCGCAGCGGACGCAGTGGCTGGCCTTTTCGGCATCGGGGAAGTGGGCTTCCCACTGGTGCTTGATGGCCTCGGGCTGGCCGAACATCCCCAGCTTGTTCCAGATGCTGAAGTTGTCCGGGATGTCCACCCCCATGGGGCAGGGCATACAGTACCGGCAGCCGGTGCAGCCGATCTTGATGCGGCTGTGCAGGAAGGCGGCGGTCTGCTCCACCGCGGCAGTCTCTGCAGCGGTCAGCGGCTCAAAGCGGGCAAAGGTGGCCAGGTTATCCGTGAGCTGATCCTCGGCACTCATGCCCGAGAGGATGACATGGACGTTCCGGTGGCTGCCCACCCAGCGCAGGGCCCAGGAGGCATCCGAGGCCTCGGGCCGCAGGGGGCCTTGAGGGGGGCTTCGGGCGTCCGGGGGCAGGGTGGCCAGGGTGCCGCCCTTGATGGGCTCCATGATGATGAGGGGGACGCCCAGTTCCTCGGTCAGCTGGTAGCCGCGGTCACCGGAGATCTCCTCGGCGCGGTCATCCGTGTCCAGATAGTTGTATTGCAGCTGGCAGAAATCCCAGGGCTGATCCCGCAGGATGTGCTCAAAGCCCGCCGCGTTGTCGTGGCAGGAGAAGCCGAAGCTGCGGATGCGGCCCAGCTTTTTCTGCTCCCACAGCCAGTCCACGATGCCCATTTCCTTGGCCCGGTCGTACCGGGCGGCGTACAGGAGTGCAGCAGGTAGAAGTCGATGTACTCCACGCCCAGCCGCCGGAGCTGCTCTTCAAAGATATGCCGGGCCTCCTCCAGGCTCCTGCACTGCCACAGCGGCAGTTTGGTGGCCGGGTAAAAACTTTCCCGGGGCCACTTTGCAATGACCCGGCCCACAAAGGGCTCGCTCTGGCCGCCGTGGTAGGGGTAGGCGGTGTCAAAGTAGTTCACGCCCGCGTCCCGCGCGGCGTTCAGCAGCGCTTCGGCCCGGGGCTCGTCAATGGCTCCCTCCGGTGTGGTGGGGAACCGCATACAGCCATAGCCCAGCAGGGAGGTGCGGATGCTCTCCCCTGCGCCGTTCTGCTTTTTCCATGTTCTGTATTCCATCTCTTTTGTGCAGCTGGCTGCCGTGTTCCAGCCGCTCCTCCCTTTTGCCCCAGTATACCGGAAAAATCCCGCGCTGACAAGAAAGATGTTCCGCTTCTTGTTCTGCCGCCGGAAATATGGTATACTTATAATCCAAATTTTATCATGTTATCAACTAAATCAGATAGCGCTAAGGAGTATCATGGAACCTTTCAACACCCCTTTGAAGATCAGAGAGATCTCCCTGCCCCACCGGGCAGTGTTCGGCCCCATGGCGGGCTTTACCGATGCCCCGGCCCGGCGGCTGATGGCCCAGCACGGAGCCGGTTTTACCGTCAGTGAGATGGTGTCCAGCCGGGCGCTGGTGTACGGCGACCACAAAACGGTCAGCCTGCTCAAGGCCGAACCCAACGGCGCACCCTACGGCGTGCAGATCTTTGGCGAAGTGCCCGAGATCATGGGGCAGGCCGCGGCGGCCATTGAGCAGTACCAATTCGACTTCCTGGACATCAACATGGGCTGTCCGGCCCCCAAGATCGTGTCGGGCGGCGCAGGCAGCAAGCTGATGCTGGACCCCGACCTCTGCGGCCGTATTGTGGAGGAAGTGGTCAAAAACACCTCCCGCCCCGTCACCGTGAAGATGCGCAAGGGCTGGGATGCCGACCACATCACGGCCGTGGAATGCGCCAAAGCCTGCGAGCAGGCGGGGGCGGTGCTGGTGGCTGTCCATGCCCGGACCCGGGAGCAGATGTACACCCCGGGCATCGACTCGTCCATTATTGCGGCGGTGAAGGATGCCGTCCATGTTCCCGTGCTGGGCAACGGCGATATCCGCACCGCCGAGGATGCTGTGCGGATGGTGGAGGAGACCGGCTGCGACGGCGTGATGATTGCCCGGGCCGCCCTGGGCGACCCCTGGCTGTTTGAGCGGGTGAACGCCGCGCTGGAGGGCCTGCCCGCCCCCAAGGAGCCGAACCTGCAGGCCCGGATGAACGCCCTGCGCCGGCAGGTGGAGGAGATGGTGGAGCAGAAGGGCGAGTTCGTTGCCATGCCCCAGGCCCGGGCCCAGACCATGCACTATATGAAGGGCCTGAAGGGAGCCGCCAGCCTGCGGCGCTACTGCTGTGAGCTGAGCCGCCTCTCGACCTCGACACCCTCATCGACGCGGTGTTCGAGCAGCAGCGCAGGGGGCCGCGCAGGACCCCGATGACACCCGCGAGGTGCCGTTCCCGTAAGCGGGAAATTTCCGATACTGAAAAGAGGACTGACGCATGACTGCATTTCATTCTTCGCCCCGGATGCTGGGACAGAAGCAGGACAAGTTCTGGCTCACCGTGGGGCTCTGCGCCCCTGACAGCCGCCCCCATCTTCCTGCCGTTCTATCTGCTGGACGGCGGCTTTTTTCCACTATGCAGGCGATTTCAACAGCCAGCAGATCAGCTTTTTACCGCTACATGAACGGCTTTCTCAAGGGGGCAGGCTACCCCGCCGGATACGGAGGCGTGAAGAATACCTTTTCCTGGGCAACTGACCTGGGCAGCGGAACCATGAACGCCTATTCGTTCTACCTGTACGGCTCCCCCCTTCTTCTGGTTTTCCCTGCTCTTCCCGCAGAACTGGCTCCCCCTACCTCATGGTGCCGCTGCTGGTGCTCAAGTTCGCGGTGGCGGGCGGCGGCGCGTATCTGTACCTGCGCCGCTACGTCAAAGACCCGAACTTTGCGGTGCTGGGTGCGGCCCTCTACGCCTTTTTCGGGCTGGGGGCTGTACAACATCTTCTTCAACCACTTCATCGATGTGCTGGCCCTCTTCCCCTGGATGCTCTGGGCACTGGATGAGACCATCTACGAGCGCCGCCACGGATGGTTCGCCTTCTGGGTGGCGGTGAACTCTGCTCAACAACTACTTTTTTTTCTTTGTGGGGCAGGTGCTCTTTCCTTGTCATCTACTTCGTCTGCAAGCTCTCCGCCGGGGAGTTCCGGCTCACGCCCCGCCTCTTCGGTCAGCTGGCCTTTGAGAGCCTGCTGGGCGTGGCACTGGGCTTTGTGGTGCTCTGGCCCACTGTCCTCAGCGTGCTGCAGAACCCGCGCACCATCGACCTTTCCTCCGGCTGGGGCTTTCTGACCTATTCCAAGCCCCAGCAGTATCTGGCCATCCTGCTGAGCTGGGTGCTGCCCCCGGATTCCCCCTATATGACCTCCATCTGGTCTGAGGGCATCATCAAATGGACCAGCATGACAGCCTATCTGCCCCTGTGCAGTCTGGCCGGTGTGGTGGCCTACTGGCGTGCCCGGCAGGGCGACAGCAAAAAGCGGATCATTGCCGTCTGCATGGTATTTGCGCTGGTGCCCATCCTGAACAGCGCGTTCTATGCCCTCAATTCCAGCTACTATGCCCGGTGGTTCTATATGCCGGTGCTTATCCTTGCGGCCATGACGGTGAGCGCGTGGGAGGACCCCAGCCTCGACCTCGCCCGCCCCGCCCGGAGCATTGCCTTTGTGATGATCGCTACGCTGGCCTTTGCACTGGTGCCCGTGCAGGATGCCACCACCAAAGAGTGGAGCCTGGGCGTGCTGCAGAATCCGGGCCAGTACTGCGCCGTGCTTGCCTTTGGTCTGGGCGGGCTGGCCGTCTACCATTGCATCTGCAGGCGCTGGCAGCAGCGCAGGGTCTTTGCCCGCCGCCTGCTGGCCGGTGTGCTGGCGTTCAGCTGCCTGTTCGGCATCGTCCACATCGGCATTGGCAAGTTCGGCCAGTGGAACACTGACAGTGACCTTGTGGAGCAGTACATCAACGCGCTGGCCCTGAAGGAGGATCTGCCCGAGGGTGACTGGCGCATTGACACCTACAAGACCCACGACAATCTGGGCCTGTGGCTGGACAAGAGCTGCCTGCAATATTTCGGCAGCACCGCCGCTCCCAGCATCCTCAGCTTCTATCCGGCACTGGGGGTCAAGCGGGATGTGCGCAGTCAGCCCGAGCTCTCCAACTACGCCCTGCGCGGCCTGCTCAGCGTCAGATACCTGCTGACCACACTTGCGCATCAGAAGCAGTTCCACGCTGAGGCCGATGAGGGCTGGGCGTATTACGATACCCTGGACGGCTATGTTCTCTACGAGAACCAGAACTACGTTCCCATGGGCTTCACCTACGATTACTACCTCACCGAGACCCAGTACGAGGACACCGTGACCCCCACCCGCGCCAACCTGCTCATGCGGGCACTGGTGCTCACTGAGGAGGATGCGGTGGCCTACGGGCAGTACCTCACGCCCCTGCCCACGGCAGAGCTCAACGACGACCTACACCCGCTACACTCAGGACTGCGCCGACCGCCGGGCCTCTGCCTGCACCACCTTTGAGATGACCAGCGCAGGCTTCCACGCCGAGGCCACGCTGGACAGGGCCAACCTGATGTTCTTCTCCGTGCCCTACGATGACGGCTTCACGGCCTATGTGGATGGGCAGGAAACCGAGATCCTGCGGGTGGACGAGGGCCTGATGGCCGTCCCTCTGCCCCGCCGGAACGGTCACCATCGACTTTGTCTATCAGCCAGACGGCATCCACCTGAGCCGGACTGTCACCCTTGCCGCCCTGCCCGTGTTCCTGCTCTACACAGGGTACTTTGCCTGGGACGAAAAGAAAAGACGGAAGCATTAAAAAGCCGCCGCTCCAAAAAGCGACAGCTCAAAGAAAAGCTCAAATGAAAGAAGGTATCCTATGGGCCCCTGGTATTACGAGGTCGTCAGCTTTGACGGCGATTATGTCAACCTGTGCCGCACCGACATTGAAAGCGACGAGCTGAATCCCGTTGCGCTGGCCCTGCTGCCGCCCGAGATCGAGGTGGGCAGCAAGGTCAAGTGCGAGTATTTTCAGTATGAGGTGATCGGCTGAACCTCTCCGTCATCCCTGCGGGATGCCACCTCTCCTAATAGGAGGAGGCAAGCCCCTATTAGGGGAGCTGGTGCGAAGCGCCTGAGAGGTTCGCCAGTGCCGCCGCCAGCAGCATTCCGATGGGTGCGCTGATCCAGCTGGACATCCAGAAGCCCGCAAAACCGATGCGGGGCACCAGGATCACGCAGGCCAGCAGGTTCAGGGCGATCTGCCCCAGGCTGGAGGCCAGATACAGCCCCATCTTCTGGGCACCGCGCAGGCGGGCCTCGAACAGATGCTTCTGTGCCACAAACAGGTAGGTCACCGACTCAAAGGCCAGCATGGTGCAGCCGTAGCTGGCCGCTGCCGGGTCGGTGGTAAAGAGCCGGAGCAGCGGTCCCCGCAGGCCGACGCAGACCGCCACCACCCCAAGCGAATACACCAACAAGATCCGCCGCCCTTCCCGCAGGCCCTCTTTCACACGGCCCGGCTGAAGGGCGGCTGTGTTTTGCGCAATAAAGAACACTGTGGACTGCACAAAGCCGAACACCGGCATCATCAGCAGGCTGGACAGCTTGCCTGCGCAGGAGAAGCCTGCAATGGCTTCCACACCCAGGCCGCCCAGCAGCCCCTGCTTGACCGTGGTGATGATGGTGCCGCTGGCCTGCTGAACGCTGTTGGGGGCCGACAGCCGGAAGATATCCCTGGCATAGCGCGCCTTGAGCATCCGGGGCGAGAAGGCCGCGTCCATCTGGGTGCGGCGCAGAAACGCCACCATGTAGACCGCGCCCGCCACCTGCGCCACCGCTGTGGCAGCCGCCGCACCGGCCACCCCGAAGGGCCCCACCAGAACAAGGTCAAGCACAATGTTCATCACGCTGGTCGCCACAATGACCTTGAGCGGCGTTTTGGAATCGCCGCAGCCCATGACACACTCCTTGCTCAGATCGTAGGGCATCAGAAATGGCAGCCCCAGCAGATAGATGTGCCCATAGAGCACAGCGGTATCCAGGATCTCCGCAGGCGTGTTGATCAGCCGCAGCAGGGCCGGCAGGGTCACAAAGCCCACTGCCGTGGTCAACAGGGCGATGATCTCATCCACGAACAGCAGGTTGTACAGCAGCTCTGTCATCTCATGCTTTGTGGCAGTGGGCTTGCCCGCCGCCACCAGCAGGCCGCCGCCCAGCTCCATGCCGCCGGAGATGAACAGAAAGATCATCAGCATCGTGGAAGCGTTGGACACTGCCGCCAGCGCATCGGCATCCAGCCGCAGGCCGATGATCATGGTATCGGCCACGGCGTAAAACTGTGTTGCCACCATGCTCAGGATAATGGGCAGCGCGTACCGCAGCAGCGCGGGCCGCACTGCCCCGGTCAGCAGAGAATTCTCTTCGTTCACACAAACACCCTCTTTTCACAAAAAAAGAAAACCCGCAGGGAACCTGTCGCTCAGGCCCCCTGCGGGTTCTTTTTTCAGTTGCGCCAGCAGGAGTCGAACCTACGATGGGGGAGTCAAAAAGTCCCTGCCTTACCGCTTGGCGATGGCGCACCGGTAAGAATCAGTATAGTAGAATTTCTTTCATTTGTCAAGCAAAAGCGTTTTGCCGTGTCTGTGCAAAGTGTTTTGCCACACTTTTACCATGTCTTTACAGTGTCCTTGTCATAATGCGAACCGCTTGCCCATTTTCCGCTTTATTTTCCCAAAAAGTATTGACACCACCCTCATAGCATGATAAGATATCATCGATTTTGAGAGACAAAGCGTGTCAAAGTCTTTTCAAAGCAATTTACCTTGGACCGCCCATCGGGGCTAAGGCCATACGGACAGCCGGGTCCACTGCCGACCGGCGGCGCAAGCTGCCATTATTGATTGAACGTCATAGTTCAAATTTTATAAGTTGGTTCCTTTACAACCATGAAATTGCGCAGAGCGTGCGCAGACTTGTGAAACGGTCAATAAGAGTAGTAAAAGTGTAGTTGCTATATAGACTCTCGTCATCCCGTCTTTTTGAACCATGCGGAGGTTTTCCCCAGTGTCACCGGGGGCTTTGTCTGCATGTTCAGAACGCTTTTTTCAAGCGCAGGTCTGCACCAGTGTGGTGGGCCTGCGCTTTTTTTTGCTGCGCCGGAACCAGGGACGGAGGAAAAAACATGAGTGAGAACCGTACACGGTTCCGGCTGGACCAGCGCCGCGCACCGATCTACGAGGCTCTGGAACAGTTCCGACAGATGCGGGTGGTCCCCTTTGATGTGCCCGGCCACAAGCGCGGCCGGGGCAACCCGGAGTTGACGGCCTTTCTGGGCCAGCAGTGCGTGGGCGTGGACGTCAACAGCATGAAACCGCTGGACAATCTCTGCCACCCGGTCTCGGTCATCCGGGAGGCAGAGGAGCTGGCCGCCGACGCTTTCGGCGCAGCACACGCTTTTCTGATGGTGGGCGGCACCACCAGCTCGGTGCAGAGCATGGTGCTGACAGCCTGCAAACGGGGCGATGAGATCATCCTGCCCCGCAATGTGCACCGCAGTGTGCTGAACGCGCTGGTGCTCTGCGGCGCAGTGCCGGTCTATGTCAATCCCGAAGTGGACAAGCGCCTCGGCATCTCGCTGGGCATGAAGCGGGAGCAGGTGGCAAAAGCCATCAAAGGAGCACCCCAACGCCGTGGCCGTGCTGGTGAACAACCCCACCTACTACGGCATCTGTTCTGATTTGCGTGCCATCGTCAAGATGGCCCACGAGGCCGGGATGCACTGCTTGGCGGACGAGGCCCACGGCACCCACTTCTACTTTGGCAACGGCCTGCCCGTTTCCGCTATGGCAGCGGGGGGGCCGATATGGCCTCGGTCTCCATGCACAAGAGCGGCGGCAGCCTGACCCAAAGCAGCCTGCTGCTCATCGGGCCCAATGTGCATCAGGGCTATGTGCGGCAGATTATCAACCTGACCCAGACCACCTCCGGCAGCTACCTGCTCATGTCCAGTCTGGACATCTCCCGCCGCAACCTTGCCCTACTGCGGGGGCGGCAGGTGTTCCATCAGGTGGCGGATATGGCTGAGTACGCCCGGGAAGAGATCAACGCCGTGGGCGGCTACTATGCCTTTGGCAAGGAACTGTGCAACGGCAACTCTGTCTTCGACTTCGACACCACAAAGCTCAGCGTCCACACGCTGGACATCGGCCTCGCCGGCATCGAGGTCTACGACATCCTGCGGGATGAGTATGACATCCAGATCGAGTTCGGCGACATCGGCAACATCCTTGCCTACCTCTCCATCGGCGACCGCCCGCAGGAGATCGAGCGGCTGGTCAGCGCGCTGGCCGAGATCAAGCGCCGCTTCCGCACCGACGGGGCCGGCCTGCTGAGCCAGGAATACATTGACCCCGTCGTTGCCGCCAGCCCGCAGGAAGCGTTCTACGCCCCAAAAAGAGCCTGCCCCTGCGGGAGACCGAGGGCATGGTCTGCAGCGAGTTCGTCATGTGCTACCCGCCGGGCATCCCCATTCTGGCCCCCGGCGAGCGCATCACCAAGGAGATCCTGAACTATATCGAGTACGCCAAGGCCAAAGGCTGCAGCATGACTGGCCCGGAAGACCCGGACATCCTACGTCTGAATGTTCTGGCATAAGGAGGGAAAGCAGATGGAATTTTGGTTTTCGGAATTTCACACCCCGGACGTCAAGCACAGCATCCGGGTGAACAAGCAGCTCTACTCCAAGCAGAGCGACTATCAGCGCATCGACATTTTTGAGACGCCTGAGTTTGGCCGGGTGCTGACGCTGGACGGCAACGTGATGCTCACCGAGCGGGACGAGTTCATCTACGACGAGATGATCGTCCATGTCCCTATGGCCGTCCACAAAGAGGCGAAAGACATCCTCGTCATCGGTGCAGGCGACGGCGGCGTGGTGCGGGAGCTGACACGCTACGACCGGGTCGAGCGCATCGACCTCGTGGAGATGGACCCCCAGGTCGTGGAGGCCTGCCGCGCCTATCTGCCCAGCAACGCCTGCCGGATGGACGACCGCCGCGTGCACATCCATTTTGAGAACGCGCTCAAATTCATCCGCCAGTGCGAGGAAGAATACGACCTCATCATCGTGGACTCCTCCGATCCCTTCGGCCCCAGCGAGGGCCTGTTCACCCGCGAGTTCTACGGCAGCTGCTTCAACGCCCTGAAAGAGGACGGCATCATGGTCAATCAGCAGGGCAGCCCCTTTTACGCCGAGGATGCCAACGCCATGCAGCGCAGCCACAAGCGCATTGCTTCCACCTTCCCCATCAGCCGGGTGTACCAGGCCCACATTCCCACCTTTGCCGCGGGCTACTGGCTGTTCGGCTTTGCCAGCAAGAAGTACCACCCCATCGATGATCTGGATGCAACCGCCTGGAAGGCCCTGAACATGCGCACCCGGTACTACACCACCAAACTGCATATCGGAGCATTCTACCTGCCGGCTTTTCTGGAGGAGATGCTGCGGGAAGTGGAGGAACACTGATGCTTTACCCCCCAACGTTGAGACCTTTATCGGCTGCGACAGCAGCTACCGTGCCGCCAGCATCGTGCTGTACGGTGCCCCCTACGATTCCACCACCAGCTACCGCCCGGGGGCCCGGTTCGGCCCGGCTGCCATCCGGCACGAGAGCTACGGTCTGGAGACTTACAGCCCCTACCAGAACGCCGATTTGACCGACTTCGACATCTTCGACAGCGGCGACCTCGAGCTCTGCTTCGGCTCCAGCGAAGCCGCCCTTGCCGACATCGAGGCCCGGGCGGCAGAGATCCTGCACGACGGCAAGCTTCCGCTCCTGCTGGGCGGTGAGCATCTGGTGACGCTGGGTGCGGTGCGGGCCGTGGCGGAGAAATACCCCGACCTCCACATCGTCCACTTTGATGCCCATGCCGACCTGCGGGACGACTATCTGGGTGCAAAGCTCAGCCACGCCTGTGTCCTGCGCCGCTGCCATGACCTCATCGGCGACGGACGCATCCACCAGTTCTGCATCCGCAGCGGTGACCGCACCGAATTCGAGTTCGCGGCTGCCCACACCGAGATGCACAAGTTCGATTTCACGGGCCTTGCCCAGCTCACCGAGCAGCTCTGTGCCAGCAAGGTGCCCGTTTATCTGACCATCGACCTCGACTGCCTCGACCCCTCCTGCTTCCCCGGCACCGGCACCCCCGAAGCCGGCGGCGTGAGCTTTTTGCAGCTGCTGGACGCCATCCGCACGGTGGCCAAGGCCAACATCGTGGGAGCCGACCTCAACGAGCTGGCCCCCATGCTGGACATCTCCGGCGTCTCCACGGCAACGGCCTGCAAGGTGCTGCGGGAGCTCCTGATCGCGCTCGACAAAGGCTGGCCCGGGTTTCAGGTATAAGGACAGACCGTAAAAAGACAACTTTACAGATAAAGGAGTAACCGATATGAGCAAAGTTCTGATCATCGGCTGCGGCGGCGTGGCCTCCGTCGCCATCCACAAGTGCTGCCAGGTCCCCGAAGTGTTCACCGACATCTGCATCGCCAGCCGCACCAAGTCCAAGTGCGATAAGCTGGCCGCAGAGCTTGCCCCCAAGACCACCACCAAGATCACCACCGCACAGGTGGATGCCGACCACGTGGATGAGGTCATCGCCCTCATCAAGAGCTACCAGCCCGATCTGGTGATGAACATCTCCCTGCCCTATCAGGATCTGACCATCATGGATGCCTGCCTGGCCTGCGGCGTGAACTACATGGACACCGCCAACTACGAGCCTGAGAACACCGATGACCCGGAGTGGCGCGCCATTTACGAGAAGCGCTGCAAGGAGGCCGGTTTCTCCGCCTACTTTGATTACAGCTGGCAGTGGGCCTACGCCAAGAAGTTTGAGGAGGCCGGCCTGACCGCCCTGCTGGGCAGCGGCTTTGACCCGGGCGTGACCCAGGCTTACTGCGCTTACGCCAAGAAGCACGAGTTCGACACCATCGACACCATCGACATTCTGGACTGCAACGGCGGCGACCACGGCTATGCCTTTGCCACCAACTTCAACCCTGAAATCAACCTGCGCGAGGTCTCTGCCCCCGGCAGCTACTGGGAGAACGGCCACTGGGTGGAGATCCCGGCCATGAGCATCAAGCGGGAGTACAACTTTGACCAGGTGGGCGAGAAGGACATGTACCTGCTCCACCACGAGGAGATCGAGTCTCTGGCCAAGAACATCCCCGAGGCAAAGCGCATCCGCTTCTTTATGACCTTCGGCCAGAGCTACCTCGACCACATGCGCTGTCTGGAGGACGTGGGGATGCTGTCCACCACCCCGGTCAACTTCAACGGTCAGGAGATCGTGCCCATCCAGTTCCTCAAGGCCCTGCTGCCCGACCCCGCCAGCCTCGGCCCGCGCACGAAGGGCAAGACCAACATCGGCTGCATCTTCACCGGCAAGAAGGACGGCAAGGACAAGACCTACTACATCTACAACGTCTGCGACCATCAGGAGTGCTACAAGGAGGTCGGCTCTCAGGGCCATCAGCTACACCACCGGTGTGCCTGCCATGTGCGGCGCGCTGATGCTGCTGACCGGCAAGTGGACCACCAAGGGCGTGCACACTGTGGAAGAGTTTGATCCGGACCCGTATCTGGACGCTCTGGACAAGTACGGCCTCCCCCGCTCCGAGAGCCACGCCCCGGCTCTGGTGGACTGATGCGGCTGGCTGACACCCGCCCGCCCTTCGCGGGGCTGGCGATCCTCTCTGAGGCTGCACTGGCTGCCCTGCCCACCCCCTGCTACCTGCTGGACGAAGCCCAGCTGCGCCGCAACGGCGAGATCCTGCTGGGGGTGCAGCAGCGGACCGGCTGCAAGATCCTGCTGGCGCAGAAGGCCTTTTCCAACTTCGATCTCTACCCGGTGCTGGCCCCCTACCTGGCAGGCACCGAGGCCAGCGGCCTGTACGAGAGCCGCCTGGGCAGGGAGGAGCTGCCGGAGAAGGAGAACCATGTCTTCTGCGCCGCCTACCGGGCCGACCAGTTCGAGGAGCTGCTGCAATACGCTGACCACATCGTGTTCAACTCCCCCCGCCAGCTGGCAAAGTTCGGCCCGGCCGCCAAGGCGGCGGGCAAGAGCGTGGGCCTGCGGGTGAACCCCGAGTACTCCACCCAGGAGGGCCACGCCATCTATGACCCCTGCGCCCCGGGCAGCCGTCTGGGCACCACCCGCGCCCAGTGGGATGCCGCCGTGGCGCAGCATCCTGACCTGCCCGACCTGCTGGACGGCCTGCACTTCCACACCCTGTGCGAGCAGGATTCCGACGCGCTGGCGGCCACCCTGCCCGCGCTGGAAGCGAAATTCGGTGACCTGCTGCCCCGGATGAAGTGGCTCAACTTTGGCGGCGGGCACCACATCACCCGCCCGGATTACGACCTTGCCACGCTGGAAAAGTGCATCACCGGGACGCAGGAAAAGTACGGCGTGCAGGTGTATCTGGAACCGGGCGAGGCCTGGGCGCTGAACGCAGGCTACCTCGTCACCACGGTGCTGGACACTCTGCAGAATGGTCAGACACATCTTGCCATTCTGGACATGTCCGCCGCCTGCCACACGCCGGACGTCATCGAGATGCCCTACCGCCCGCCCCTGCTGGGCGCCGGGGAACCCGGCGAAAAAGCTTGTACCATCCGCCTCGGCGGCCCCACCTGCCTTGCCGGGGACGTGGTGGGCGATTACAGCTTTGCCGCCCCCTCACCGAGGGTGACCGGCTCATCTTCGGAGACATGGCCATCTATTCCACCTGCAAGAACAACACCTTCAACGGGATGCCCCTGCCGGATATCTGGGTGCTGCATGAAAACGGCACCACCCAGCCGCTGGCCCGCTTCGGCTACCACGATTTCAAATACCGTCTGGGCTCTCCCCGCTGAGCCGCCCGGATACACAAACACCCCTCTGCGCTCCTTTCGGAATGCAGAGGGGTGTTTGCTTATGAAACGGAGAACTCAGATCTCATACCACTTGATCTCGCGTTGGCTTCCAGATGCAGGTCGAAATGGTTTCCATCGGTGGTGTAGACGGTGGTGTGCTGGGGCTCGTAGGTGTTGTTCACCACGCAGTACTTGCCATTTTTACGTAGGCGTGCACTTCCACATTGTAGTTGGAGCTGAACCAGGTGTGCAGCTCCTCCTCGCTGTGGGCGCTCCACAGGATGGCACGGTACAGGGTACGGCTGTTGGCAAAGCTGTAGGGAACGCCGCTGATGTAGACCGCGCGGCCCTTACCAAAGTCGTGTGCCGCCATCTGCACTTCCCGGTTCCGCTGCACCAGCACCTCCGTACCCTCGAGGGCGTAGATGTTCTTCTTGCCCTCGCCAAAGTCGATGGGCTGGTCGGCATCCTGCAGAATGAAGTGGTCCGGGTGCTCGTTCCAATTGTACTTGTCGTAGTTGAGGGTGAAGCCGTTTTTCTTCCTCCACGCCCAGCACGCTGGCCAGCTGGAGGATGTGGCCC
>VOFJ01001514.1_pt1 | contig 36801 bp, 40 predicted proteins | sample 5384081 | NCBI WGS metagenome assembly VOFJ01 (sample SAMN12384729, study PRJNA508395) | human gut metagenome | isolation source: healthy gut I | host: Homo sapiens
TCTTTCCGGCAGAAATGCCTTTGCTCACAATGGTGCTCCGGGTATTCTTGCCCCCGAGGTGAATCACTCACTTTGTTCCCGTGTCACCTGCTGATGGGGTTATTGGTTACTGCCACACTATAGAACTCCGCTGTATGTCGGCGATTGTCGCCCGGAAAGGATGCAAGACGGATACTGGGTAATGGCCGAACCTGTTTCCCACTTGTGTCCAAGACGGTTACTGTCCACCCCTTTACAATGGCCACGCTTCGTCACAAAGTTATAGACACCACCCCCGGCCCTCGGCATCACCGGGATACCAGTTCTGCACGGTGCTGTATTTCACTTCTGCACGGTCGTGCACCACAATTTCCACAATGGCCGCGTGCAACTGGTTTCTCGTCACGCATCGGGCCATTACACCCTTCCAGATAAGAAACGTACGAATCATCATCCGCCACAATCAGGTTCTTTCGAACTGCCCCGTATTGCGGGCATTGATGCGGAAATAGGTGGACAACTCCCATCGGACAGCGTACCCCCCTTCGGGATATAGACAAAAAGAACCGTCGGAGAACACCGCCGAGTTCAGTGCCGCAAAGAAGTTGTCACGATAAGGCACCACCGAACCGAGATATTTCTGTACCAAGTCGGGATGCTCGCGTACAGCCTCGCTGAACGAGCAGAAGATGATTCCTTTCTCCATCAGCGTCTCCTTGAAGGTAGTCTTTACAGACACCGAGTCCATAACGGCATCCACAGCCATACCGCTTAACGCCATCTGTTCTTCCAGCGGAATGCCCAGCTTATTGAAAGTCTTTATCAACTCAGGGTCCACCTCATCCATGCTTTTCGGTCCTTCCTTCTTCTTCGTAGGGTCGGCATAGTAGGATATGGCCTGATAATCTATTTCGGGAATGCGGAGATGTGCCCATGTAGGCATCTCCAATGTCAGCCAGTGGCGATATGCCTTCAGGCGGAACTCCAGCAACCATTCCGGTTCTCCCTTCTTCTCAGAGATAAGCCGCACTACACATCTTCATTCAGCCCGCGCTCAATGATGTCTGTATGCACGTCGGTCGTGAAACCGTACTTATACTTCTCCTGAGTGAGTTCCTTTACATATTTATTGGGTTCTTCTTGTTGCATCACTTCTATAATTACAAATTATGAATTACAAAATCACGGTTCACGGTATCAGTCAAAGTCTCCGTTTACAATCTGCTCCGTAACCGCCTTTGCCGCGGGAAAGAATATCCCGGCAAACTCTTCCATAGGATAATATAACACTGATTCTTTTTCTTTTTTGTTTTGCTAATCAGCGTATTGTCTCCGTCTATAAATTCGATGACACCAATCAGCAGGCTCGTCAGCAGGGGAGGTACTTCAAAGCTCCTAGACCAGCCCCCCAACCAATGATTGAGCCAGCCCAGCGAGACGGCCTCCATTGCCCGGGTCAGCAGAGAAGCCACCAGGGGAGAAGAGCAAGGGAACAGCCAGCCAGATGAGGACAAATGCCAGTACTTGCGCCACTGTCCATAGAGTCTGTCAACGTGGGGCACAGCTTCACTGCCAACGAGGCATACAAAGCCTTTGCCGCCAGCAGACCGACAATCAGCCCCAGCAAAGAGGCCAATTGCTTCACAAAACCTTTCATGAAGCCAATGATTGCGCCCAAGCCGAAAGCAGCCAATATGATGATATCTATAATTGCCATAGATTAATGTGATAATGTGGTAATGTGCCAATATGCTAATGGGTCAATGAGCAAATAACTAATATGCAAAATGTGCCAATTGCCCTGCGGCATTTTCTGTACGCGCAGCCAATTGGCACATTAGCATATTTGTACATTATTCAATTATAATGTTTGCTTCACTTCTATTTCTTCGTAAGATTCGATAATATCGCCCACCTTGATATCGTTGCAGTTTGTCAGGCTGATACCGCACTCGAAGTTGGTACCTACCTCTTTCACGTCGTCCTTGAAGCGCTTGGGGGCATTGATGGCACCCGTAAAGATTACGATACCGTCGCGTATCAAGCGGGCCTTGTCGCTGCGTTTCACCTTTCCGGTCTTGACCATGGCACCTGCCACCAGTCCCACCTTCGTGATGTTGAACACTTCGCGCACCTCGATGGTTGCCGTTATCTGCTCCTTCAATGTCGGTGCCAGCATACCTTCCATGGCAGCCTTCACCTCTTCGATGGCATCGTAGATGACGGAGTACTTGCGGATATCCACACCCCTCCTGCTCTGCCATCTTGGCGGCAGCACCCGAAGGACGTACCTGGAAACCGACGATAATCGCATCCGAAGCGGCAGCCAGCGAGACATCCGATTCGGAAATCTGACCGACACCCTTGTGGATTACGTTTACCTGCACCTGCTCCGTAGACAGCTTGATTAAAGAGTCGCTCAACGCTTCCACAGAACCGTCCACGTCACCCTTCACAATCACGTTCAGCTCATGGAAGTCACCCAGCGCCAGACGGCGGCCCACTTCGTCGAGCGTCAGCATCTTCTGCGTACGCAAACCTTGTTCACGCTGCAACTGTTCGCGTTTGTTGGCAATCTCGCGTGCTTCCTGCTCCGTTTCGATTACGTGGAACGTGTCGCCAGCAGCAGGTGCACCGTTCAAGCCCAATATCAGGGCAGGTGTAGAAGGACCAGCCTCCTGCATGCGTTGGTTACGCTCATTGAACATAGCCTTCACCTTACCGTAGCTGGTACCCGCCAGCACGATGTCGCCCATTTTCAAGGTACCGTTGGAAACGAGTACCGTAGCCACATAGCCACGACCCTTATCCAATGAGGACTCGATAATGGAACCGGTAGCACGGCGGTTCGGGTTTGCTTTCAGCTCCAGCATTTCTGCTTCGAGCAGCACTTTCTCCATCAACTCGGGTACACCGATACCCTTTTTGGCAGAGATATCTTGCGACTGATACTTACCGCCCCACTCTTCCACCAAGAAGTTCATGGCAGCCAGCTCTTCCTTAATCTTGTCGGGGTTGGCAGTCGGTTTATCAATCTTATTGATTGCAAATACAATAGGAACACCCGCAGCCATGGCATGGTTGATGGCTTCCTTTGTCTGCGGCATCACGTTGTCGTCAGCAGCCACAATGATGATGGCAATATCCGTAGCTTTTGGCACCACGGGCACGCATGGCGGTAAACGCCTCGTGGCCCGGAGTATCGAGGAATGTAATCTTACGTCCGTCGTCCAGCGACACGTGGTAGGCACCGATGTGCTGTGTGATACCACCCGCTTCACCGGCAATCACATTCGCCTTACGGATATAGTCGAGCAATGAAGTCTTACCGTGGTCTACGTGACCCATCACCGTTACAATCGGAGCGCGAGGTTCCAAATCTTCCTCATCATCCTCTTCCTCTACGATGGCCTGCGCCACTTCTGCGCTTACATATTCTGTCTTGAAGCCGAATTCCTCAGCCACCAAGTTGATGGTCTCGGCATCCAGACGCTGGTTGATGGATACCATCATACCAATGCTCATACAAGTGGCGATGACCCGAGTAACAGAAACATCCATCATGCTTGCCAACTCGTTGGCCGTCACGAATTCCGTAATCTTCAGTACCTTGCTTTCTGCCATTTCCATGTCTTCCAATTCCTGCATACGGCTGGAAGCCATGTCACGTTTTTCCTTACGATACTTGGCACCTTTGTTCTTTCCTTTGGAAGTGAGGCGTGCCAAAGTTTCCTTTACCTGCTTTGCTACATCTTCCTCGCTAACCTCCTGCTTGATGACCGGCTTCTTGAAGCGGTCCTTATTGCGGTTGCGGTTATTATTGGCATTGTTTCCACCAGGCTGGTTTCCACCTTGCGGGCGGGCACCCTGACCTTGCTGGGCACCTGCGTGTCCACGGTCGTTGCCACCACGCTGGAAGTTGGAAGCATTGTTGATGTCCACTTTCTCCTTATTGATACGGACACGTTTCTTCTTGCCGTTGGCATCGCCGGCAGCGGTATCCTTCAACTTGCTGTCATCACGGCGGATTTCCTTGATGATAGCTTCCTTCATCTGCTTCTTCTGATCCTGGCGAATCTTTTCCTTCTCTTCACGCTCCTTGCGTTTCTCCTCTTTCGATTTCTTCTTTGGGCGTGTGGATTGGTTCAGGCCGCCAAGTCTATCTGTCCGATAACATTAATCTTCGAAACAAACTCAGGCTGATGTATCTTGAAGATTTCTTCTCCTTCTTCTTTCCCCTCTTTTTCAACCGGTGCTTCTTCAGCTGCCGGTGCGGGAGCAGGCGCTTCTATCATTTCTTCCTTTTTAGATTCTTGTTGAGCCTCTACAACCGGAGCAGGCTCTTCCTTGACAACGGGTTGTGGCTGCGGTTCCGAAACGGGCTGCGGCTCGGACTCAGATGCCGGCTGTACCTCCGGTTGCGGCTGTGGTTCCGGTTGGGGAGCAGGAGCAGGTTCCGGTTTCGGCGTTTCTACAACTGCCGGTTCCTCCACCTTCTTCTCCTCTACCGCTTTTTCCGCTTCTTTCTCTTTTTCCTGAGCAGGAGCAGGTCTACGGTTCAGTTTGTCCAAATCAATCTTGCCTACCGGCTTGAACTTCGGACGTGCGTCTTCCGGAACAACCGTCTTAATCTCTTCGGGCTTCGCTTTCTCCTGCGTTTCCCTATAGCCGTCAATAGACACGGACGCCTTGTTGCGGTCCTTGCTCTGACGTTCCTGGCTGAAACGCTCCGACTTTATCTTAAGGTCCTTATCTGTACTAAACTCCTTTTTGAGCAGTTCGAACTGTTCATCCGTAATTTTTGTGTTCGGATTTGCCTCAACGGTAAATCCCTTCTTTTGCAGGAACTCGACAGCCGTCGTAATCCCTACATTTAAATCTCTTGTTACTTTGTTTAACCTTATCGTCATCAATTTTTTCTATTTACGATTTAACCATTTACGATTTACGATTGATAATACTCGGAGCGGAACGACTTACATTTACAATCAAACTCTAATCGTAAATCGTAAATCGTAAAATCGTAAATCATTCATTCTCCTCTTCAAACTCCTGTTTCAAAATGCGCAATACCTCGTCCACCGTCTCTTCTTCGAGGTCCGTCTTCTCAATCAACATCTCACGGGGAGCGTTCAACACAGCCTTAGCCGTATCGATACCGATAGCCTTGATGGCATCGATAACCCAACCGTCTATTTCATCACGGAATTCGTCCAAGTAGATGTCTTCATCCTCTATGGCCTCATCCAACTCGCGGAACACGTCGATGGTGTACTCAGTCAACATACTGGCAAGCTTGATATTCAAACCGCCTTTACCGATAGCCAGCGACACCTCTTCGGGTTTCAAGAACACTTCAGCCTTGCGTTCTTCCTCGTTCAAGCGGATGGAAGAAATCTTGGCAGGGCTCAAGGCACGCTGTATAAACAACTGGATATTGGACGTATAGTTGATAACGTCGATATTCTCGTTGCGAAGCTCGCGGACAATACCATGAATACGGCTACCCTTCACACCCACGCAAGCACCTACCGGGTCGATACGGTCATCGTAGCTCTCAACGGCAATCTTGGCACGCTCGCCGGGGATGCGGGCAATCTTCTTGATGGTAATCAGTCCGTCATTGATTTCGGGTACTTCCATTTCGAACAGACGTTGCAGGAAGACGGGCGACGTACGGCTCGGATAATCTTCGGATTATTATTCTTGTTGTCCACACGTGCCACTACGGCGCGGGCGGTCTCGCCCCTTGCGGTAGAAGTCACTCGGTATCTGTTCGGTCTTGGGCAGCAACAGTTCGTTGCCTTCATCATCGAGCAGCAGCATCTTTCTTTCTTCCAAATCTGGTAGACTTCCGCATTGATGATGGTACCCACTTTATCAATGTATTTGTTGTAAATACTATCTTTCTCCAGTTCCAATATCTTGGAGGCCAGTGTCTGGCGCAAGTTCAAGATGGCACGGCGACCGAAGTTCGCGAAGATAACTTCATCCGTCACTTCCTCGCCCACTTCATAAGAAGCATCAATCTTTTTTGTGCTTCGGACAATGCAATCTGCAGGTTCGGGTTTTCCAAATCCTCGTCTGCCACTACCTCACGGTTACGCCATATTTCGAAGTCACCCTTGTCCGGGTTTACAATTACGTCGTAATTCTCATCGGTACCGAACATTTTCGCAATCACACTACGGAACGACTCCTCGAGTACGCTTACCATCGTGGTTCTGTCGATATTCTTCAGTTCCTTAAATTCCGAAAATGTATCTATCAAGCTGACAGTTTCTACTTTTTTTGGCCATAGTCTTATTTAAAACTGATTAAGTATTTAGTGTATTTTATCTCTTCATACGTAAAGGTCAAGTCCTCGTCCACCAGCTTGGGACGCTTGGCACCTTCCTCTTTCACTTTCTTCTGAATGGTCACGACGAAATGCTGTTCGTCGGCTTCCTTCAACACGCCGCTGAGCTTGCGGCCGTCCTTTGCCAGCACTTCCACTTCCTTGCCGATGTGGTTAATGTACTGCTGCAGTACCTTGAAGGGCTGTCCGATGCCGGCCGAACCGACTTCCAACTCATAATCCTCATCCTCACGGTTCAACTTGGACTCGATGTAGCGGCTCAGCTCTACGCAGTCCTCAATCCAAACACCTTCTTTGTGGTCTATTTCCACCAAAATCTTGTCATCCGGGCTGATTGTCACCTCCACAAGGAAGTAGTCCTTTCCTGCCAGCCACTCGTCAACAATCTGACAAACAGTTTTCTTTTCTATCATAGATTAACCATTAGGAACAAAAAAAAGAGGAGCTTAATCGCCCCTCCACCTTTCATCCGTTTTCGGTTGCAAAGATATAAATAATCTGTTCGACTACAAAATATTAGAGAAAAAAAGATTGATTTAACGGTTCAAACGGGAATTATATTACAAACAAGCCCTTTCAACACTTCAAGATAAAGGGGTAAAACATATAATCTTATGAGACAGAAGCTTATACTTTATGAAATGAATTATCACGTTCCATACTACATGAGATGCACATGTCAAGCACAACGAGATGCGCATCTCAAACAACATGAGATGTACATCTCATGCATACAATCTCTATTGTTTCAGGAAAAGAAGTAAGGAGATACAAACGGAAAGAAGATACTGTTGAAAGACAACGCGGAAAAATAAAAGGCCGATAGCTTGTTTCATGCTATCGGCCCTTTTACTATGGTTCTAAAGGTCTAAAAGACCTTGTCGTATCACTTATTCGGAGTCTCCCACTTCTTGGTATCCGTACAAACCACGTTCACCGTTTGGTCACCCGTCTGGATGCGGAAGTCACCTTTCTCCAGAATCCACTTGCCGTCATAGCCTACAAAAGCAAGGTCGGAGCCTTTCAGTTTCAGTGTCACGGTCTTTGTCTCGCCCGGTTTCAGTTCCACCTTTTCGAAAGCGCGAAGACGGCGGGTATCGGGAGTAAGGGAGGCAACGAGGTCGCTGCTGAAGAGCAGCACGCTTTCCTTACCAATGCGGTTGCCGGTATTCTTCACATCAACGGTGAAAGTAAGCACATCATCAGCGGTAAAGTCCGACTTATCCACCTTGAGGTTGCTGTATGCAAAAGTGGTATAGCTCAATCCATAACCGAACGCCCACTGTACGGACACTTGCGCATCGTAGTTATAAGCACCTTCCATCTGCTTGCCGATGTGTTCGCACGGTTTGTAGTCGTACGTAATCAGAGAGTTGATTTCTTTCGGATAAGTGAAAGGCATCTTTCCGCTGAAGTTGGCGTCACCGGCAATGAGGTTTGCCAACGCATCACCGCCGTAGTTGCCCGGAAGCATAGTATTGACAACCGCTTTAGCCAGTGGCTCGATGTCAGCAATCAGGCGAGGACGACCTTCGTTCAACACCAGAATGATGGGCTTCCCGGTCTTGGCAAGAGCCTTCACCAAATCGAGCTGGTTCTGGGAGAGGAAGAGGTTCGTCAGGTTACCCGGAGTCTCGCAGTAAGAGTTCTCACCGATGCAGGCAACGATGTAGTCGGCACCGGCAGCGGCAGCTACAGCTTTCTCTATCTCCGGAGTGTTTTCTTCCCACCAGTTGCCACCTTGCTTATAAGTGACACCGGCTTCGTAAATGATATTGTCCGCACCGAATTTATTGGTGAAGGCTTCAAGAATCGTATTGTATTGGCCTGCATGCTCGTCGGCCTTGTCACCCTGCCAAGAGTAGGACCAGCCGCCGTTGAGGCAACGCATGGAGTTGGCATTCGGACCGGTAACCAGCAACTTCTTGCCTTTTGCCAGCGGCAATATACCGTCTGTATTCTTCAGGAGTACCAAAGATTCCTCGGCAGCCTGGAGGGCGGCGGCGGCATGTTCTGCACCACCGAACAACGGGAAGTCTTTCAAGTCATAATAGGGCTTTTCAAATAGGTTGAGACGGTACTTCAAACGCAGCACACGACGTACAGCATCGTCTATACGGCTCATGGGAACTTCACCTTCTTCCACCAGCTCCTTCAAGAGTGTTACAGAACTTCCAGTCGTACGGGTCCATAGACATGTCGATACCGGCATTGATGGCGAGCTTGATGGCTTCCTTCTTGTCCTTGGCAATGTGGTCGCGGCTATAAAGGTTGTTGATGTCCGCCCAGTCGGTCACGATCATACCGTCCCAGTTGAGGTCTTCTTTCAGCCACTTGGTCAGCAGCTCATAGTTGGCATGGAAAGGCAGACCGTTGTTCATGGCGGAGTTCACCATCACGGAGAGGGCACCTGCCTTCACCATTTCCAGATAAGGAGCGAAATGCTTCTCACGCATATCCTGCTCGGTGATGGAAGACGGCGTACGGTCCTTACCGGAAACGGGAACACCATAACCCATATAGTGCTTCATACAAGCGGCAACGTTGTTCTCGCCAATCAGGTTGGGGTTCTCGCCCTGGAAACCGATAACTGCTTCACGTCCCATTTCGGCATTGACGTAGGCGTCTTCACCATAGTTTTCCCACATACGCGGCCAGCGCGGGTCACGCCCGAGGTCGGTCACCGGGGCATACGTCCAGGGAATGCTTCCCGCCTTTGTTTCATAAGCGGAGATGCGTGCACCTTCACGTGTCAGTTCACGGTTGAAGGTAGCTCCCATATTGACGCCTTGCGGGAAGAAAGTACCACCCAGCGTATAGGTAGTTCCGTGTATCTGGTCTACACCGTACACACAAGGAATACCCATCACCTCCATGGATTTCTCCTGAATGCGTTTGATGATTTCCTGCCACTTCTCCACGCTCTGTGCCACACCGTTGGGCACGTTCAAGATGGAGCCTACTTTGTATTTTCCGATGACAGAGTCGAGCATCGCCTCGTCCAACTGGAAGCCCTTGGCATTCTCAATGCCTTGGATACGCATATAGAGCTTCATCATCACATCCTGCGAAGGCATCTCCTTGCCCAGCTTGAATTCCTTTTCAAGCTTGTATCTCTTGATGATTTTTTGCAGGTCCTTCACCGTGATGTTCTTCGGGTCGAGGCCGGCAAAGGGATTGGCGCGTTTCTGCAGGAGGTCGATAGTGAGTTCGCACATCTGACCGACTTTCTCGTCAAGCGTCATCTTCTTCAGCAAAGTCTCAATCTGCTGTTCTATTTTCTCGTCTCTTGGAATGGCAGGCGCAATAGTGGTCTGCGCCGTAGCAGTAAGTACTAACCCTGATAGGGCTAAAGATAAGATTAACTTTTTACTCATGGTTGTGATATTGGTTTATAATAGTTGCACTATCTGTTTATACGAGGCACAAAGATAAGAACATCCTGCCATACCAAAGGGTACAACAGGATGTTTTTTAGGGTATGATTTGTTATCTTTTCAGACAATCCTACTCTCATCTCTTCAAGAGGCTCATCGGTTCCTGAAGTTTCAAGATGTTGTTCGTCTTCTGCGTTGCGGCAGCTACTTCAGCCTCCAGCGTAGCCTTGATGTCGCGTGAGGAAGCCCCGACGAGGAACTTGTAGTTTCCGGGAGTTACCACCCATGCCGATGCAGCCTCATCGTAGGAAGCCATGTCGGCAGCATTCACTTTCAGCGTCACCACAACCGCTTCGCCCGGTTTCAGTTCCTTGGTCTTGGCAAAAGCTTTCAGTTCCTTTTCGGGTTTGTTGGCGTCAGCAGCATCGGGAGCGGATACATAAAGCTGAACCACTTCCTTACCTGCTACCTTACCGGTGTTCTTCACCTCTACAGATACGGTATAGACGCCGTTGTCTGCCTTGACAGCAGCCTTGTCATAAGCAAAAGTAGTATAGGAAAGACCGTAACCGAAAGGATAGGAAACCTGCTTGCCGAAGGTGTCGAAGTAACGGTAACCCACGTAGATATCCTCTTCGTAATTGGTATAGTCCACGTTCTTCACGTCGTTCTTCTTCCCGCCTTTGTTCATAAGGTCGGTGCTTACACGCATGTCTATCGGGAAGTTGTCGGAAGAAGCGGCATCTTCAAACTTCACCGGGAAAGTCATTGTCAGCTTGCCCGAAGGAGAAGCCTTGCCACTCAGCACGTCAGCCACACTGTTTCCTCCCCTCCTGGGCTGCCTGCCATGCACAAAGGATGGCATCGGGAACAGACTTCCAAGAAGCAGTTTCAATCACACCACCGATATTAAGTACCACCACTACCTTCTTTCCGGCAGCGTGGAAAGCATCGGACACTGCTTTCAACATGTTCTGTTCCTCTTTGGTGAGGTTGAAGTCGGCTACCATACGGTCAAGGAACTCACCGGAGGTACGTCCCAGCGTCACCAGTGCCACATCGGCCTTGGCAGCCTGCTCGCGGATGACTTGTGCGGAAACAGCCATCTCAGCCGGACGGGTATCGGGCATGAACCACTCTTTTCTTATCTTTGGACAGACGTTCTTTCTCGGTTTTCAAGTAAGCTTCATAGCTATTCTTCAGCGCTTCATCCACCACATAGCCGGCATTCTTCAAGCCGTCCAATAGCGAAACGGTATAAGCGCGGTTCACGTTGCCCGAACCTGTACCGCCTGCAATGAAATCGTAGGAAGTGCAACCGAAGAGTGCCACGTTCTTCACGTCGGCAGCCAGCGGCAGAGCACCGTTATCGTTCTTCAGCAATACCATGCCTTCCGTTGCCGACTGGCGGGTTACGGCAGCATGCGCCTTCAAATCAGGCTTGTTGGAGTATTTATATCCCTTGAAGTGGGGGAGTCTGGAGAATCATCTCCAGAATACGCTTCACATTCTGATTGAGGATGGCTTCATCTAACGCTCCGTCCTGCACACCCTTCACGATGGCTTCGTACTGCTTGGGCAGACCGGGCTGCAACATGTCGTTGCCTGCCACCATCTGTGCCACGGCATCCTTGCCGCCAAACCAGTCGGTCATCACCATGCCCTTGAAGCCCCATTCGTCGCGCAACATCGTTGTCTGCAACTCCTTGTTTTCCGAAGTGTAGACACCGTTCAGGTAGTTGTATGAGGACATCACGGTCCAAGGAGCGGATTCCTTCACGGCAATCTCGAACCCTTTCAAGTAGATTTCGCGCAAGGCGCGTGGAGATACATGCGCATCCGTAGCCATACGGTTGGTTTCCTGGTTGTTCACAGCAAAGTGCTTGATACTGGTACCCACACCGTTGCTCTGCACACCACGTACGTAGGCGGCGGCAATCTTACCCGACACCAACGGGTCTTCAGAATAATACTCGAAGTTACGTCCGCAAAGCGGGTTACGGTGAATGTTCAGCGCCGGAGCCAACAGCACGTCCGCACCGTATTCCAGCACTTCGTTACCGATGGACTGACCTACACTTTCCACCAGTTCCTGGTCCCAGGTAGAGGCGAGCAAAGTTCCGATAGGGAAATGAGTACAATAGTACGTAGCCGAATCCCCTCACGCTTGGGGTCGATACGCAGTCCGGCGGGACCATCGGCCAGCACCACGGCGGGAATGCCGAGACGCTCGATCGGGTAGGTGGTTCCTGCCGCGCCCGGCACCAGCTTTTTCGTCGCACCGATTACGGCACTGTCACCCGAGAAACCCGCAATACCAGTACCTACTACCAGATGCGCCTTTTCTTCCAAGGTCATGGCGCCAATCACCTCATCCAGAGAGGACTTTCCAAGCTGCGGCACACCCGGTCCGCAAGCTGACAAAACAGCCATTGCTGCTGCCATGGATATGATATTCTTCTTCATAATCTTATTTAAATATCTTCGGTGCGAATTCTGTCGTAAATACGCCAGTTCTTCCAGATATGACCTTCTCCGGTTTCATAATATTCATATTTGTAACCCTTCTCGTCCAACATCTTGCGGTAGTCGTTATTGGCCTGGAACAAGAAGTCTTTATTACCGATAGCGATGTAATAGAGTGCCGGTTTCTTGGCAAACTGGGTTTTCAGTTTGGCTTCAAGGTTGTCATAAATCGGAGACTTCACATCTTTGTTGGGCATGATGGCTGCCGAGAACAGCCCCTACATAGTCGAACATATCCGGATATTGCTTGCGGAGGTGTGCATGGAGTGGAAACCTCCCATAGACAATCCGGCAATGGCACGCCCCTTCTTGTTGGCCTGTGTACGGTAAGTCTTATCAATGAATTTCACCACGTCGGGGAAAGCCGTTTCGAAAGAACCTTCCATCGTCTTGGGCAGATTCATGCTGGGAGCGGCAAAACCCAGTGACGATTCACCCGGAGCAGCCTCCAACGCAGCGTTACCGTTGGTCATTACTACAATCATCGGCTTGGCCTTGCCTTGGGCGATGAGGTTATCCAGAATCTGTGCCGTACGTCCCAGTTCGCTCCATGCGTTCTCGTCGCCACCCATGCCGTGTAGCAGGTAGAAGACGGGATAGCGCTTGCCGCTTGTCTCATATCCGGCAGGCGTATAGACAGTCAGACGGCGGTCCATACCCAGCGTAGGGCTGTTGTACCATACCTTAGATACCGTTCCATGAGGAACTTTATTCACTTTGTAAAGGTCGATGCGCTCGTCACCACCGATGATGAATACATTCGTCACGCTTGCCACGTCTCGAATCATATAGACGTTGGCAGGGTCGTTAATCTTCAGTCCGTCTACCAGGAAAGTGTAGCTGTAGAGTTCCGGTTTCAGCGGTTCGGGAGTAGTGAATTCCCACACACCGTCCTTGTTCTCTTTCAAATCTGCCACACCCGGACCATCAAACTCACCAAAAGGAGTCTTGATTTTCTGCGTAGGCAGGAAGTCGCCGGTTACTTGCACCTTTACGGCTTTCGGCGCCTTCAAGCGGAAAGTTACTGTATTGTTGTCGTGTATCTCAGGTGAGACCACGGGAGCGCCTCCCCAGAGAGCTTGTTGCGCGAAAGTCATCGCACACATCAGCAACAGAGCTGACAAAATAGAAATTCTTTTCATGATACGTATGTTATTTTGTTATTAAATTAGTTATACCAAATCCTCTTATTTGAACAACTTCGGCGCGAACTCCGTCAGATAGATTCGCCAGTTCCTCCAGATATGTCCCTCGCCCGTTTCAAGATACTCGTACTTATAACCATTGTCGTCAAGCAACTTGCGAAAGTCGGCCACACCTTTATAAACAAAGTCCGTCTTGCCGCATGCGATGAAGTAAAGAGCCGGTTTCTTGGCAAACTGAGTCTTCAGCTTACCTTCGAAGTCGGTATAGACCGGACACGTCGATTTATCGTTTCCGGTACTTGCACCGGAGAAAAAGACCTACATAGTCGAACATGTCCGGGTAATACTTGGAAATATTGCAAGAGTGGAAACTACCCATAGAAAGCCCGGCAATAGCACGGTTCTTCTTATTGGCAAGAGTGCGGAAATTCTTCTCCACGAACTTCACAATTTCGGGAAACGAGAGTTCAAAAGCGCCTTCCGCCACCTTCGCTCTTTCGTCGGGACGCATGGAGGGGGCAACAAAACCCTTGGGAGATTCACCTGCAGCAGCATCTTGCCAAGCATTGCCGTTAGTCATCACCACAATCATAGGTTTAGCCTTGCCTTGTGCAATGAGATTATCCAATATCTGCGAAGTACGGCCAAGAGCAATCCAAGCTTCCTCATCACCACCTGCACCATGAAGCAGATAAAATACCGGATAACGCTTGCCGCTGGTTTCATAACCAGCCGGAGTGTAAATCGTCAGACGGCGGTCCATTCCCAGCGAAGGACTATTGTACCACATGCGACTTACCGTTCCATGGGGTACCTTATTCACTTTATACAAATCGGCACGGTCACCACCGATGATAAATACATTGGTCACGGTAGCCACATCCCGAATCATGTAAACATTGCTCGGGTCCATCATTCTCAATCCGTCCACAATAAAGGAGTATCCATAAAGTTCCGGCTTCAATGGTTCGGGAGTAGTAAATTCCCAAACGCCATCCTTCCCCTCTGTCAAATCGGCAATGCCCGGTGCATCATAATCGCCACGAGGAGTCTTAATAGTTTGTGGAGGCAGAAAATCACCGGTAATCTGCACCCTTCACAGCCTTAGGAGCTTTCAAGCGAAAAGTAACCGTGTTGTCGTCATGAATATCAGGAGAGACAACTGCCGCACCTCCCCAAAGAGCTTGCTGTGCAAAAAAAGGGTGACACAGCAGACCAGCAGCATCGCTGCCAAACTTAATAATCTTTTTCATAATTTCTTATATTAAATGAATTAGCTTCTTGTTATTTAGCAAAGCTGCGACTTACAAAAAGGCAGGCACATATAAAGTGCCGAATGCCAATATTCGCTGGTATGTCCGCCATCCCGCACACGGAACTGGCAAGGGATACCGGCATTACGCATCGCCTGGAAAAACTCTATATTACGGTCCAGCAGAAAGTCATCGTCTCCGCAATCCACAAACCACTGTACAGTACGAAGCTGTGCCTTACGCGCAACATCTGCCTCAGCCACATACCTGATGCAACTATGCTCCTGCACAGAACGCGTCAGTACAGCCATCTTGTTTGTGGGGTCGGGATCTCTTCCCACCTCCTCACCACTAACGGGGATGTTCATCAAAGCACTCATAGCATAAGCAGCACAATACATATCCGGATAGCGCTGTGCATAGCTTGCCGTTCCACCTCCGCCCATAGAAAGTCCGGCAATGGCACGATGCCGCTTATCACCTTTCACCCGGTAAGTCTTCTCTATATAAGGAAGGAACTCCTTATAGAAGAAATCTTCGTAAGCCCAGCCCGGCATGTTGAAGTAGCCGTTCCAGCAAGTAGCCGGATTGCCTCCGGCATTAGGGCTGACGATAATCATCTCGCAAGCCTCGCCCGATGCCACCAACTGGTCCATCACGTCCTTCACACGTTGGTCTGTAAACCAACTGGTATTCACCCCGACATGCCGTGCAGCAAATAGAGGATAGGATATTTCCTATCCGTTTCATTGCTATAGCTTTGCGGCAGATAGATGGTGTAGGCACGGTGTGCTTTCAATACCTGGCTGTAGATGCTGTCGGTCACTACCTTGCTTTGCGGTCCCCCATGCAGGATTTTGTGCATTTGCCATCCACAGCAAGCAGACGGCTAAAAAAGAGAGTATCAATCTTTTCATGGTATCGATTTAAAAATGTACTACAAAATAAGCGTTTTCCATTCTAAAACTAATTGATATATATCAGTTTTTTCACGCATATCCCCCTCATCTCTTCACCATCGGATACACAGCCACAGGCACTTGCGCCCGCATGGCATCATGCACTTTCTGCTTGCGTGCCTTTGTCACCCTCTGTACCGCTGTGCAACGCACATCGGCCGAAGATGCGGCAACCATCCACTGATATTCACCCTTAGCCAACTCCCAAGAGCTGTTTTTCTCATTAAAGGAAGCCATGTCCATCACGTTCCAAGTCAGAATCAGTGTCTGGCTCTCGCCCGGCTGGAGCAAGGCAGTTTTGCCGAAGGCCTTCAACTCCTTGGCAGGCTTGTCAAGTCCCCCATTCGGAGCTTTCACATAGAGTTGTACAGCTTCACGCCCTGCCACCTTGCCGATGTTCTTCACGCTCACTTTCAACTCACAGTGGTCGGCATCCATTTTGGCGTTCTCTACCGCATAGTCAAAAGCAGTATAGCTCAAACCATGACCGAACGGATAGGAAACCTCTTTACCGAAAGTGTCGAAATAGCGATAACCCACATAGATTCCCTCTTCATAGTTGGTGAAATCCACATTTTTCTCCGGTTCCTTCGGTTTCTCCTCTTTCTTTTCGGACTTGCAGTTCATGCCGGTACCCATAGCAAACGACGGCGTCTTGAACTCGTAATCAAAAGGGAAGTTAGCATCCGACGGCGCATCGCCATATTTCACGGCAAACGTCATGGGTAACTTGCCCGAAGGATTCACCTTTCCGGTCAGGATGTCCGTGATACAATTACCCACCTCTTGTCCCGGCTGGAAGGCACAAACCACTGCATCTGCCAGTCCCTTCCAAGAAGCAGTCTCCACCGGGCTGCAGATGTTGAGAACCACCACCAGTTTCTTGCCTGCAGCACGATAAACGGCAGACACTTGCTTAATCAGAGCCAATTCGTTCTCCTTCAGGAGGAAATCTTCCACACGGCGGTCACAGCCCTCGCCACTGACACGCCCCAGCGTAAGCACGGCAATGTCGTTGGCTTTCACTTGTGCAGCCAGTTCCTCGGCAGTGGGCAGGAACTCCTCGGCACGGGGCAGCGGAGTAAAGGCGAAAGGCGGTTTTCCGTGAGGAAAGAGCCGTTTCTGCTCGTCGGCCATATGCTTCTTGTAGCAGTTCAGCAATTCTTTGTCCACGATGTAGCCCGCATTGCGCAAACCTTCTACCATAGAAACCGTGTAATAGCCGATGCCCGTACTGCCAAAGCCCATGCCGGCAGGAACCATGTCATAGGAAGTAGTTCCATAAAGGGCCACTTTTTTGATGCCGGCAGCCATGGGTAGCGCCTGCTTGTTATCCAGCAGCACGATACCTTCCGCACCTATCTCACGGTCTACTTGCGCATGAGCCTCCAAATCGGTTTTATTGGGATACTCGTAGCCGGCAAAGGTATGGCTCTTGACCACAAACTCCAGCACACGCTTCACGCTGCGGTCGAGGAGTGCCAAATCCAGTGTACCGTTCTCTACGGCTTCCAAAATAGCTTTATACTGGCGGTCTTGCCCCGGTTGAAGCATGTCGTTTCCTGCTACGATGGAGGTCACGGCATCTTTTCCGGCATTCCAGTCGGACATCACCAGTCCCTTGAATCCCCATTCGTCGCGGAGGATGTCTTCTGTCAGTTCGCGGTCCTCGCAGGTATATTTGCCGTTCACCTTATTGTAGGCGGTCATCACGCTCCAGGGCTGAGACTCTTTGACAGCAATCTCGAAGCACTTCAAATACAGCTCGCGCAAGGGGCGCTGTGTCAGATGAGAATCGTTGTTATTGCGGTTGGTCTCCTGGTTGTTCACGGCAAAGTGTTTCAGGCAGGTACCTGTCCCCCGGCTCTGGACTCCATTGATATAGGCAGCAGCCATTTTACCAGCCAACACCGGATCTTCCGAATAATATTCATGGTTACGTCCACAAAGCACATTTCGCATCAGGTTGACACCCGGTGCCAGCAACACATCCAAACCATAATCCTTCACTTCCATACCCAAAGTACGTCCCACCTTATGGGCTGCATCCGGATTGAAAGTAGCTGCCACCGTGGTGCTGGAAGGGAATTCCGTAGCATGATAAGTACGGCTGTCGAATTCCCGCTTGGCAGCCATCGCCAACCGGTGCGGTCCGTCGGCAAGATAGGCGGAAGGGATACCCAGTCGGGGAATGTCGTAAGTACGTCCCGCTGTTCCTGGAAACTTGGTATCACTTCCCATCGACATTCCACAACCGATGACGAGGTGTACCTTCTCTTCGAGGGTCATGGCACTGACCACTTCGTCGATATTGTCGGCACGCAGTCTGACTGACTGATTCGAACCGGTCACCTGTGCAGTCAAAGCAGATGCCAGACAGAGTGAAAATAAAGTAATTGACAATCTTCTCATATATATTATATTTAAAAAGCTACAAAAGAAGCCCCCGTACAATTAGCTGATTCCCACGGGGGACTTCTTCTACAAACAATTAATCAGTTAGAAAAATCTAATTTTGTTTATCTGCATCAGACGACGAAGTTAGATTTTGATTCTTTATACGCTTTACCAACCTGCATTTTGTTCCATATTCGGATTCAAACGGATCTCCTTTGCCGGAATAGGCAACAAATAATGTCTTTCCTTGAAACCATAACGCGTTTTATCCTTGTTATACTGAATGTATTCTACCGCTACATTATCCGGCTCATCTTTTCCTGCCTTATTTGACAAGATAGGTGTTCTTTCACCCTGATCCTTAAGCAAAGCCTCCGCATCTTTCCAACGGATAATATCCGATAACGGGTATATTCAGAACAGAGTTCCAGTCTCTTTTCCAATTTAATGGCATCCAAGGTAGCCGTCTTTGCATCCAATCTTGCACGCTGACGCACCTCATTCAAGCAAGCATCAGCTTCGGATTGATTGCCATCCTTCAGGTTTGCTTCAGCCGCCAGTAACAAGACTTCAGCATAACGCATCCAACGATAGTTATTATATGAACACCAGAACCCAGCAGGAGATTCTACATTCGAGAAGCGACGCTTCCACATGAAATAACCTTCATTAATCAAACTCTGCCCTTTGGCAACCTTGACACCCAATTGAGTAATTTGGTCATAGGTTTTCATTGTCTGATTCAACCGATAACCATCTACACCCTCTTCCTGAACAAATGCATCATACAACTTTTTCTGAGGAACCATAAATCCCCATCCGGTACCATTAAACTGATTGTTAGAGCCAGACATATCCAACTTATCAGTGCGCCAATGATTCATCACCTCAAAGAAACTGAACTCATCCATGGAATTACTTGCATCAAAAATACGGTTACTTTCGAGCATACTTTCACAATTATACTCAGCCTTGTAGGTCAAAGATATCCTCATAATTTCCATCATAAAGTTTATACTTACCACTAGCTCTAACTTCATTCAAGACAACAGCAGCTTCATGGAATTTTTCTTGCCATAAATAAGCTTTACCCAATATAGCTTGTGCCAACTGCTTGGTAACACGCCATGTCGTTTTATCATCTACACTCTTCTTTTCCTCCAAGAGTCCCTGAATTGATAGCTTCAGTCAGGTCCGCTCTATCAACGCCCAAATATCAGCCTTAGGCGAACGAGCCAACTGATATTCGGATTTATCAAGTTCATGGTCTACCAATGGTACATCACCCCACATAGAAACTAAATCAAAATAAATAAGCAAAAGCACGGAAGAACTTGGCTTCAGCACAAGCCTTCTTCTTCAAATCAGTATCGGGCTCAACACGTCCCAGAATCACATTCGCCTTATAAATAAGCTGATAGTAGCTTTCCCATACGCCTCCGATAAAACTTTGGTCTGAGCCAAATGAATATTCATTACAGCCTTCCAGCTCTGCATTGTCATTACGACCACCACCACCTGCCCAAACATCGTCCGAAAGGGCATTCTTCATCATCGTATAGTTATAGTATGTACCCCTTTGAGTTGTATATAAAGCGCATCAGCTGCTGCTTGAGCTTGTTCGTCAGTTTTATAATAAGTGGAAAAGTCCAATACACCTTTTTGAGGTATATCCAATTTGTCTTCACACGAAGTGCCAGCCAATATAAGGAGCGCTCCGAGCATTAAAGAATATCTTAATTTCATATGTTTTTCATTTTAATAAGTTCATAAAAAAATCAGAATGTCACACTCAAACCAAGAACAACCTTCTTTGAATTAGGATAACTACCTTTATCCACACCTAATGAATTTCCGACACCGGTAACTTCAGGGGTCAAAACCAGGATAGTCTGTAAAAGTAAAGAAGTCCTCAAGTGAGCCATATATACGTAGATTTTCAATTGCTACCTTCTTAATCAGTTGCTTCGGGAAAGAATAACCTAACTGAATCTGTTTAATTTTAAAATAAGAACCGTCAAATACACAACCGGAAGAAGTCAGATACTTGGTATAATCTGTAGCGCCTGATGCAGGAGTCTTCCCATTGCGATTGCTTTCTGTCCAGCGGTTTTTTGTAAAATAAGTCAGCTGATTCAAATTGTAATCCACACGGTTCAAGCCACAGAACACATCGTTACCTTGAGAACCCGTACCAAACAAGATAAAATCAAATCCCTTCCAAGCTGCATTCAAGGTAATACCATAAGTATAGTCGGCAATTCCTTACCAATTTCTGTCTTATCATTATCCGTAATACCTTCTACACCATCAATATCTCTAAAGATTGGCTCACCGGTTTTTGAATCCACACCCATGAAATCATAACCATAAAAAATACCACGCGGGCTTACCTACCTCAAAACGAGTAATGGCTCCATAAGTCACATAAGTAGCCCCATCAATACTTGATAAAGACTCATGCATCTTGGTCACTTTATTCTTCAATGTAGCAACGTTGGCACGGACACCATAAGCAAAGTCACCAATACGATCTTGCCATCCCAGTTCCAATTCAAAACCCCCTTGTTCGTAATATTACCGGCATTAACTGGCGAGAAACTGTTACCTACTACAGTTGAAGCCTTAATGCCCGAAACAATCAGGTCTTTTGTCTTTTTATGGAAATAATCGGCTGTAACAGTCAAACGGCTATTCAAGAAACGGGCATCAATACCTATATTGGTTTGTTCAGAAGTTTCCCATTTAAGTCCGTCATTACCGGTAGCAGAGGGAGCATAACCATTGATGTAAGAGAAATTATTATTATCACCTACAGCCAAATGCCCAGTAGCACCAATTGATACATTCCATTTATAACCGCCCAATGATGCAGTAGAACCATTCTGTCCCCAACTGGCACGGAGCTTTAATTGTGACAGCCAGTCTTCAGTTCCTTTCATAAAATTTTCCTCCGAAAGAACCCAACCCAAAGAAACTGCCGGGAAATAGCCCCAACGTTTGTTCTTTGGCAACACAGAGAGGTCAGCAGCATCGGCACGCAGTGAGAACTGAGCCATGTACTTTCCGGCATAGTCATAATTCAAACGTCCGAAGTAAGATAATTTACGAGTATAGGTAGGCTCACCACCACTTACATCCTTTACAGCATCAGATGTAGCATAGGCAAAGTAGAAGAAATTAGGATCATTCTGCAAGAAACCCAAATGCGAAACTCTGTTAATCACATTTCCCCACATATCTGTAGTATCTTCATTATATCCCTTCTTACTTCCGCTAACGCCATAAGAACGGCTCTGACTATAAGAAGTTCCCAACATCAATGTTGCGTTGTGTTTGCCAAAAGAACGGGTGTAGTTCAAAAAGTTCTCCCACTGATAATAGGTTGGGCTATAATCCGAAGCCGAAACCTCCACCCAATCACGTTTAGCCTTGTCAGTATAGTAATAAGATTGCCCCACGCCATAAGAGGAAGTTGAAGCCAAACGATAAGAAAGACGAGAAGTAACGGTAAGCCCCTTGATAGGCATAAAATTCAAATAAGTAGAACCATTGATATTAAAGCCCCTGTTCTTGGTATAAGAGTTGTCACGCATGGCAAAAGGATTGATAGCTTCGGCATTGCCAGTGAAAGCTGATACACCATAAAGGTTGCCGTTTCCATCGCCCAACATATTCTTATGATCCTTATAGATGGTAGCCATATTCAACGGCAAGTCATCAATAGGATAAAGAGGCTTGGTCAGAGGGTCTAATTGTAATACAGAAAGCATCATGCTACCATACTCATTGCCCTCGGCTACGGACTGAGTTTTGTAGTGCTCAATCTGATTATTGGTACCTACCTCCAGCCAAGGTTTGATTTTCCAGCTGGCATTTACCATTCCGTGAGTCGTTCATAAGTATCGGCATTGCCGACAATCATACCGTCGTTATCAAGGTGGGACAATGACAGATAGAAAGAACCTCTGTCGCTACCACCTTGGAAAGTCACATTATGACGTACCATCGAACTGTTTTCAAAAGCCTCATCGACCCAATCCGTATCGGTTTTTCCATCCCAATAGGTATCAAAAGCACTCTGGGTAAGCTTCTTGTTTTCCAAGAAGAATTCCTTATACTGCGCAGCATTCATTACTTCGGGTACTTTACCCAAACTCTGTGAAGTATATTGAAAATCGTATGTGATTTTACCGTTTCCTTTTCCTTTCTTTGTAGTAATCAATACTACACCGTTACCGGCAGCAGCGCCATAGATAGCTGCAGAAGCACCATCCTTCAAAACTTCCATAGACTCAATGTCATTAGGGTCAATACCACCAATATCGCTGGCAATACGTCCATCCACTACATACAGCGGATCGCAAGAGCCGTTAGAACTTATTCCACGGATACGCACCTGTGGAGAAGCACCCGGTTTAGCAGATGCACTGAGCACTTGCACACCAGCAGTTTTACCCTGCAATGCCTGCTCAGCACGGGTAATGGTACGTGCTTCCATATCTTCTGATTTTACCGAAGATACGGCACCGGTCAGTGAACTTTTCTTCTGCACGCCATAACCTACCACCACCACTTCATCCAGCGTTTTAGTGTCTTCTTTCAATATCACATTCATTACTCCTGCCACTGCTTTCTTTTTCTTGTGTCAGGTAGCCGATGTAGGAATAGACAATCGTCGCTCCTTCTTTTCACAGACAAAGAGTAGTTGCCGTCCATATCCGTAATGACACCGTTGGTAGTGCCTTTCTCAAAGATACTCACGCCAATCATCGGTTCATTCAAGGTCGTCAGTAACCCTACCGTTCACCTTTATAGTCTGGGCTTGTGCCAGACTGAAAGGAAGACAGATCAATAGGAAGAGTGCCATAGCTGCAAGTCTCTTCCGAGCTGTTTGCTTCAGATTTTGTTTCATTTGATTAAATTAGATTTATGTTAATAATAAAAGGTTTCTTAAGAAAGTGTCAGAACCCACGTGTAGGAAATGCCATCACTACCTCCAGCAGTTCCTTGTCATGGTTATACTTCACTTGGCAATCGTTATTGAAAATCATCGTTGCTCCCTTTTCTGCGGTATAAGGTTCCCACTCGGGTAACCCTTCGGCATTGGGATTGCCCGTACGGGCAAAGTTCAACCACGCGCTGCTCATCTTTTCGCCCAAAGCTTGTGCTTCAGCGCCACCCCCGGTCATGGAAGCGTGGCGCACTACATTGTTGAAGGCAAAGGGAATGTCCATGCAGTGCGTGCTGCGAAACATGCCGTCAAGTACGGGCGATTCCCACGCGAACATGTACATATAGACCGGAGCACCCTGCTGCGCAGCTTTCAGTTTAGCCTGCTCCACAGCACCGGGACGGAACACGAAGTCCACATCCACCAAATCTTTAGGCTGATAGCCGGGGTAGGCTTTCTCGAAAGCGGTAAGGGAACTCGTCCGTACGTTCGCCGTATTTCTTTTGCAGGAATTCCACCGCTTTTTCTTTGGGTAATGGTACGAAAAGCGGGGACATAAGTACTCATGGTAAATTCGTGCAGAGTAGTGCCAATCATTACCGGAATGCCCTTGCTTTGTGCTGGAGCTTGAGGGTCGAAAGGCTGTACGGGCAGTACATCGCCGTCCACCGTAGGCGCCCAGCCAAAAATGAAGGAAGACACCCCCTCCTTCTCTGCCTCTGCACGCACTTTGGCTATCGCCTTGTCACCGGCGGCAAGCACCTTGTCATACGGCATCTTGCAGAGTTCGTCTATCTGCGAAGCCTTCAGACCAAGTTCTTCCATCACGGCACTGCCAATGCGACGAGAATACTTTTGCTCCATCGTGCGAAGCATAGATCCGCTTTGTACAATGGCTTTATGGAACAAGCCTCTCGCCGATGGCGTGGCAAGTAGCGTAGAGACCTTGCCTCCTCCACCGGATTGACCGAAAATGGTAACATTCCGAGCATCTCCACCGAAGGATTCTATATTCTTATTCACCCATTGCAGTGCCGCCACCAGATCAAGCAGTCCGGCATTGCCCGATTTTGCATATTTATCGCCATAGGCGGAAAGGTCGAGAAAACCCAGGACGTTGAGACGATGATTCAGCGTCACAACCACTGCATCCCCTTTCTTTGCCAGATTTGTTCCGTCATACGAGGGAAGCTCTGACCACTGCCGGCGGAATAACCTCCACCATGCAGCCACACCATGACGGGGCGTTTCTTCCCGTCTTTCAGTCCCGGTGTCCAGATATTCACCCGCAGACAATTCTCGTCGAGGATAACCGTCATCCCAGTTGAAGGCAAACGCCTGCTCGTCGCTGTACCATCCCATGCGCTTGCCTTGCGGACAAGTAGGGCCATAGGCACGGCTGCTGCGGACGCCTTCCCATTTATCAGCGGCCACGGGCGGCATAAAACGTTCGGCTTTTGGCATATGGGATACCTTTATATATATAGATACCATTTTCCACATATCCGGCTACTTTTTCTCGATTCGGTCTCGCCGGCAATGGCGGTTGCCGAAGAAGCCGTAATCTCCCCCTCCTGCCCACAAGCAGATGCTTTCTCTATTTTAGCTGTCCCTCCGCACGAGGAAAGTAGGATGGCGGAGAATGCTAACACTGACAAGAATTGCTTTTTCATATTATGTATTAGTTTTATGTTTTTATGATTGCAATATTAGCACATTCTCCCCAGAAGGATTTTCTACGTTATCCAAACGGCTTTCCCCGATGTTCAAAACAGCTTTCTCAATGTTCAAATGTTTGCAGATTTGTTCAAAACATGCTCTCCGGCAGTCTCTCTCTCAATTTTTATGAGTATTTTCGCATCGTAATGCAGAGATTCGTTGAACAAAACAAATGGATGACATGCCAATGCTTTTTAGTCTACACTATATATTATGAAATACATTAAATACTTACTTCTATTGTGTTTAATCACCGCGTGCAATCCGTCGGACACAAAGCCCACACCGGAAGGCAGCATCGAAAGCCCCGTCATCACCAATGACCTCTCCAATCAGAAGGTCACCGCCTTTGCCGAAGATGCACAAGGACACATTTGGATAGGAACTTCACGAGGGGTAAACAAATATAATGTACACGAATATCATCAGTATTACTGTACGGATGACTCGCTGGATATACCCGATAATCAAATCAACGACCTCTTCCGTGATTCACAAGGCCGGTTGTGGGTAGTCACCGTAAATGGAACCAGCCTATACACAGACAAAGATAATTTCCAAAATATCCCACTGGACTTCCCCAATAAAAACGGCATCCAAATACTCGAGAACAAAGACGGAAAGATTTTTCTGAACATGATGCACAACCTTGCCGTATATAATCCACAAACACACAAATTTGACGTACCCATCAAGATATTTGACCCAAACTATACCTTCAACAACCGCTGCTTCATAGACCAGAGCAACAAACTGTGGGCAGTGACCCCACTGTCTCTGCGCCGCTACAACTCCTCCACACTAGCGCTGGAGAAGACTCCATTCCAATGCAAGGCATTTTTCCCACCCACTTCTTCATGCACACCAACGGAATCCCTATGGCTGGCGGGAAACCGCCAGATAACATTGTTCGACACACATACGCACAAATTCAAGGAAACACCCCAAGCCCTTCGGAGCCATCCGTTGCTGCTGCATGCCAACGTCAACTACATCCACCCTTACGGCAGCAACAGCCTGCTGCTGAATACCGACCAACAAGGAATGTTTCGCTACAACTACGTGGAAGGATACGTGATACATCAGAGCGAAAACGGTTTTTCGCTTCGAAGTGCCTCACTTCAAGATAAGCACCATGTTTACCGACTCACAGAAAAACCTGTGGATAGGCTCTGTAGACCAAGGCTATGTCGTGCGTTACAACTATAAAGAACGTTTCAACACCAATAATCATCTCAGCTCATACCTGAACCGAAAGTCAGTGCTGTCCGTGGCAGTGGACAAGGAGCGAAATCTCTGGATGGCCACCATGATAGACGGGCTGTACGTTTACAACATGGACAGCCACGAAGTGAAAAAGTGGACTCGGCTGGACTTCCGGGAAAAAGCGCTACCGACAAACCGGACATCACACGCGTATTCGTAGATGATGAGGGGCTACATCTGGCTGGCGGCCCCTCTATGCGAAGCAAGGTGATGAAATGCAGCTATAAAAACGGCATACTGAAGACAGAGTCTATTCATGACATCTTCCTACCACTGTCGTTTGCACAAGATCGTTGTGGAACAATTTGGGTGGGTACATACAGCCCCAAACTTTATGCCAAAAAGCGTAAAGAAAAAAGAATTTGTCCAAACAAAAGTATTTTCCTGGACGGGAACCTTCATACCCGGACTCCTTCCACGCAACAACGGAAAGATGTGGACCACTGCCTTCATGAACCCAGTCATGCAAATCAATCCCGACAATTGGGAAAGCGCTGAAGTACCATTCGAGAACACCGACTGGCAAGCTTGTATCCAACGTTCAGTATTCATCCCTGTACCGACATCTTCGAAGACAGTCGTGGGAGATGTATGGATTGGGACCGTCAGCAACGGACTGCTGCACTATTCTGCCGCCACCGGAAAAATCGAGACCATAGAGGGTACACCCTGCCGGGACATCTCTTGCATTGAGGAAGATGCACAAGGCAATATATGGGCAGGCACACAATACGGGCTGGGCAAATATGACCGCACCGTAGGGAAATTTACCAACTACTATGCCGCCGACGGCATAGGCGGCAATCAGTTTTACGACCGTTCTTCATGCCGCCTGCCCGACGGGACACTTGTTTTTGGCGGTACGCACGGGCTGACTTTCTTCAACCCTATGGACGTAAGTACCAAACGGGAAATTCCACTGCTCTTCGAGGATTTGAAGATACACAACCGGTTGGCACGCCCACAAGACAGCGAAAGTATAGACAAGCACCTCTCCTACCGACCGGACATCTGCCTGGACCACAATCAGAATGGTTTCAGCATCTCCTTTGCCGCACTGGACTACTGCGAATATGAACGCGTACATTATTATTACAAGATGGACGGTTTCGACAAATATTGGATTGATGCCCGCAACAACCGCGAGGCCTACTATGCCAATCTGCCTGCCGGTACCTACACCTTCAAAGTTAAAATAACCAATAACGACAAGAGCATTGTAGAAAGGGAGAATTCCATACGCGTCATCGTAAAGCCCGCCCCTTGGCAAAACGTGGTGGGCATGGTGTATCTATCTGCTTATTGCCGCCGCCATCATCGGTATCTTCATCCGTGCCTGGCTACGTATCAAGCAGGAAAAGAAACCACCCGGCGTGCCAAACTTGAGAAGGAGCAGGAACAACGGGTGAACCGCATGAACATGAGTTTTTTGCCAACATCTCGCACGAGTTCCGCACCCCCGCTCACCATGATTTCGGGCCCGGTGACACAACTTTGCGAAAGTCCCAAGATAGAGGGAGAAAACAAACAACTGCTTTTACATCGTACAACGCAGTGTGGGGCGCATGCTCCGTCTGGTGAACCAGCTGATGGACTTCAACAAACTGGAGAATGACACCCTGAAGCTGCGAGTGAAACGGACTGACATCATCTCGCAACTGCAACGCTTTGTAGATATTTTCCGCATCAACGCCAACGAGAAAGGCATCGCACTGAACACTTATGGCCTGGAGGATACTTTCCTCATGTGGCTGGACGTGGACAAGCTGGACAAGATTGTAGGAAACCTGCTTTCAAACGCCTTGAAGTTCACTCCGAACGGTGGGAAAGTGGAACTGTGCTTCGACGTCATTACCCGCGAAGAGGCTGCGCGTCTCTTTACGCTGACCGACAAAGACATCGACACGCAATACGTCAAAGTTGCCGTGGCCGACAGCGGGAACGGAATCCCCGAGGAACAGTTGGAGAAGGTATTCGAACGCTACTACCAACTGGACAATCAATCCAAAGGCACCTATAACTGGGGAACCGGCATCGGCTTGTACTACGCCCGCAGCCTGGCGCTGCTGCATCACGGCTACCTGAAAGCCGGTAACCGTACCGAAGGAAGCGGAGCCGTCTTCACCCTGCTGCTGCCGGTGAATGACCTCTCCTATACCCCCCGAAGAATGTACCCTCCCCGAAGAAGAACAGAACAAGGCGTTTCCGATACAAACGGAAGAACAGTATCAACTGGAAAACACAGAGAGCATCCGGCAACAAAAGCAAACCCTGCTGGTGGTAGACGATGATACGGAAGTGGCCCACTACCCGAAGGCCCTGCTTTCTCCCGTCTACAACGTTGTCTGCCGCTTCGATGCCGACAGCGCCTTCAAAGCCATGAGCGAAGAAGCTCCCGACCTCGTACTGAGCGATGTAGTGATGCCCGGAAGAAACGGTTACGACCTCTGCCGACAGATAAAAGGAAGACTTGCAACTATGCCACATCCCCGTGATACTGGTAACAGCCAAAGCTACTGTAGAGAACCAGGTGGAAGGTCTGAATACCGGTGCAGATGCCTACGTAACGAAACCTTTCGAGCCCAACTACCTGCTGGCGCTTATCAAATCCCAGCTGAAGAACCGTGAGAAAGTGCGCAGTCTCCCTTGAGCCGTTCCACCCAAACGGATGAGATTGAGGAGAACGTGCTCTCCCCGCAAGACAACACCTTCATGACCGAACTTTACCACCTGATGGAAAACGAACTCTCCAATCCGGAACTGGACGTGGCGCGCATGACCGAGCTGCTGAAAATCTCCCGCACCAAATTCTATTACAAGGTAAAGGGGCTGACGGGTGAGAACCCCAGCGTATTCTTCAAGACCTACAAGCTGAACCGTGCCGCCAAATTGATAAAGGAAGGGAAATATACCATCTCAGAGATAGCGGACATGACGGGATTCAGTACACTGTCCCATTTCTCGACCAGCTTCAAGAAACAATTCGGGGCGACGCCGAGCGAATACAGCAAGTAAAAAAACCAGTCGGTTCAAATTTATTCATTACATTTGTACCATTCTTAAAAAAAAAAAAACTTTTTATCCATGGCACACCGACTGAATACCAACAAGCAGTTTATGATAGGCAACGGCATCCTTGCTTTCGCCGTGATTTTTGTAGTTGTCATCTTTGTCTACATGAGCATGAGGCTGCAACAACGGAAAGAAGGAGAACGCAACTTCATCGAGACATACACCATCACACTGACGAAAAGGATTTGCCGGAGATTCCACTTCCATATTCATCAACGACAGCCTGCTGGTGAACCGCACCATTGCAGAAGAACCTTTCACCATCGAAGTGAAACGCTTTGCCGAGCAAAACGCACTCATGATTGTAAACAATGCAACTGAAAAGCTTTCCTTATTTGAGCTAAGCGAAAAAAGGGGGCGAATACCGGTTCGAGAAGGAAGGGGAAGAGGTGAAGCAGCTGGCAAAAAAATTAGGGATAAAAAAGTTGTGAAGCATTTTGCTCTCATATTTCGGAGTCAACAAGCTTTTTCCTGGCTTACCAACAGCCACTACAAAGACACATCACATAACTTTTTGCAGTGCTACTGCAAAGACATTACACAACTCCTGCAGTGACACTGCAGCGATACTGCACTACCTTTTGCAGCGTTACTGCAAAACAGTTGCAGTGTCACTGCAAAGGTATTGCAGCAGCACTGCAAAAGGAGTGCAGTGACAGTGCAAGAGGTATGCAGTAGTTTTGCAGTATCACTGTCTGTAAAACAAGGAACTACTTACCGTCCATACTAATCTCTAACCATTTATTTTCGTTTGATATTTCCGAAGCTCCGCTCTCAATGCTTGTGCCTTTCCATCAGTCATCCGGTCGAGCAAATCCCAGAAACGCTCCCCGTGATTCATCTCGCGGGTATGTGCCAGTTCGTGCAGTAGCACGTAGTCTATCAGATGCTTGGGAAGAAGTACCAGATAATAGGAAAGGTTGATATTGCCTTGTGCCGAACAGCTTCCCCAACGCCCGCTGCTGGAATTTATCTTCACACTCTTGTAAGGAAAGGTTGTGCTGCATGGAAAGCATATACAGACGGGGCGGAAGAACAATTTTCGCATTTCGCCGTAAAGCTTCCTCAATTACATTGCGCAGCCAAGCCTGCAGCTTCTCATCCGAGAAATCGGCATCGAGGAGGACAGATTATCTGCATTTCCCCAATTCCGAACGGGACAAGAACCGTTCCCGTTGTCCGCTGACCAACGTCAGTTTAAAGAACTCCGTATCAATGCGGTAATCCAAATCAATCAGCTTTCTGACCAGCTTCTGTCTGGCAGCTTTCAGACGCGGACGAAGCTGCTCGATGGCATTCTCTATCTCGGCAAGGGAAGTCCGGGGAGGCACAGTCACGTAAATTCCGTCCTCCTTTGTACGGAAAGTGAGGCGCCGTGCCCGGGCATTGACCCGGACAAACAAAGGACCAAGCTCTTTATCTTCTATAATGCGGTTTACTGTCATAAATCAAAGCCTCTCCCATAGGAAAGGGGCGGGAAGAGGCTTTGCAAATGAACAAAGAATCGTCCAAAAACGCAAGCAAATACCTGACAAAAGCGGACGGAGTGTCCGATAATGAACACTACACAAAAGCGACTATCCTTTAATAATCAACATTTTACACTTATGGCACAATAATTGATTAAAGTATGATGACCGAGCGTCCTTTGAAAAAAGCATTTTTATATGCAACTTTTTCAAGGCAGATCACGTCTAACTAATAAATACTGAATCACAAAAAACAAAAGAATATGAAAGCTCTAACAACATTTATCGCAATCGCCTTATTGGCATTCAGTACAACCGCTTGTTCACAACAACACACATACCGTTCCGGAGGCTTCGGCAGCAAGACGGTCAAGGCAAGCAAGAATTATGTAACCAAAGACATAAAAGTGGACAACTTCACCAAGCTGAGTGTAGCCGGCAGCCCCGACGTGACCTACACGCAGAAGTCCGGCAAACCGACAGTGGAAGTATACACCTCGGACAACATTGTAGACTTAACTGGATATCCGTGTCAAGGACAATACCCTCTACATCGGCTTCAAGAAGAACGTCAGCGTATCCTATAATAAACTGGAAGTACGTGTGTCCGCAGAAAAGCTGAACGGCATTGCCGTGGCAGGTTCGGGAGACGTGGAACTGAAAAACGGACTGAAGACGGATGACATCAAAATCTCTGTGGCTGGTTCGGGTGACATCAGTGGAAACAACATCTCCTGCACAGACCTCGATATTTCCATCGCAGGCTCGGGAGACATCAATAGCAGCAACATCACTTGCAATGACCTCCAAGTATCCGTTGCAGGTTCAGGTGACATGAAGCTGAATAACGTAACCGCCAACTTCACCAGAGCATCCGTTGCCGGTTCGGGTACCGCCATCCTGAGCGGCAGTACCCAAGAAGCTGAATACAGCGTGGCAGGTTCGGGTGATTTGCTTGCTTCCGATTTCGTTGCCAAGAAAGCATCTGCCAGTGTTGCCGGTTCAGGCGACATCAAGTGCCATGCCACAGATTTCCTGAAAGTACGCACCAGCGGAAGCGGCAGTGTAGGCTACAAGGGTAATCCGGAACTGGACTATCCCAAGAAAGGACTGTATAAACTCTAACATAGAAAACATAGATTCTCAGATTGATGACTATAAACCTAAACTAAATTCTCTCTCAAATAATTACCTGCAAAAAGAACGAAGGACTCCCGCGAGGAAGTCCTTCGTTCTTTTGTACGCCCCACATCTCCGAAGCACGGGAACAACTATCATTTATCTACATTCAGAATACCCGACTCATTGTCGCTGTTATTGATGCGTCTGTCGGATGATTTGTAACGCTTACCAAACTCGAAGTTATAACTCAGCTTGATAACCGCCATCTGTCCTATTTCTTTCGCATGGCTCCACGAGGTATAGGGCGCCACTTTGCTCACCCGTTCCTTACCCGTCTTGTAGTTGTTGGTGAACGGGAACATCATCCCTGCTCCTAATTGCAGCCGCTTGTGGGTATAAGTGGCTAAAACGGCAGCCTGGTTTTCGCCCTTATAAATCGTTTCGCCCATCAGCTCGTTCGCCCTTTTACTGAATTGTCCCAACAGAGAGAACTGCTTATAATTGAACACGGCACCCAGGTTGTAATAGAAATCATTATACGTATGGGTATAGGTATTGCCGTTAGACCAGTAACGTGTAAATCCACCATCTATACTCAGCGTCAGGAAATTCTTCAGACTACCAATGTTCAGTCCGCGGAATGTGAAAGAAGGGCCAAAGCGCAGAAACTGTGCAGAACGCTGGTTCTCGTTCATCGAAACCAACTTGTCTCCCTCGGCAAACACACTCTCCATGATGATATTCTTGTGATAGCCATGTGTCACATTCAGCATGAAGACGAACTTCTTCTTCATATAGGAATAGTTCAACGTATTGTTGAAAACGCTGTAAGTCTCAATGCCGGGTTACCGCGTACTATCTGGATGGTATCTATCGCCTGCTCCACATTGGTCCAATGCACTGAGCGAAGGAATCTTGGGTTCGACATTGAACCGATAGTTGATGTTGCCGTTCTTGTGCGGAGAGAAGTTCAGACGGACAGTGGGAGTAAAGGTATAGTAGGTATGTTCCTCCCCTCCTTCCTTGAAATAAGAGCGGGTCAGTCCGGCACTCACACCATAGCTCACTTTCCTGATATTACCCTGCACCTCGGCAAACGCCGCTGTCTTTGCCTGGTTCATTTCCGATACGACGGGTGAAGAGCCTGCATACTCGTTCCTGGCATACATCTGGTAGTGGCGCAATCCGGCGCTGAATACGAGGAACTTGAAACGCTTGTCGTAGATGGCTTCACCGATAATGGAACGCTTATTCCCCGTCACATCTGTTTCAATCATCGCCAGGTCTTCGGCTTGAGGCGTATATTCGTGGTAGAGCCTATTATTGTCGGTGTGCATCAGCGTACCGGTCACGCTCATCGTAAGCATCTGATTCTTCGGTAATGTACGCTGGTAATATAAAGGTCGAGCGAAGGAGTGTAGCTGGACTGCTTGTTCTTCAGTCTGGAGAAGATATAGTTATCGGCATCCGCAGCATCATACAACTTGTTCGACTGGTTCAGGCAAGGGGCATCATAGACACTGTTGCGGAACACGACGTTGAATACGTACTTATCCTGCTCCGTCAGATTGTAAGAGAGGTCGATATTGTGGGTAAAGTGCTTGTTTTGGTCGTGAAGCCCCTCCTGCACACGATGTATCGTCTTATTTTTCCAACACATATGTCTCGTCTATATCCGTATATGTTTTTTTTGAAGTTACGGGCAGACAAGTTATAGAAGAATCCCCATTGTGACTTGTTATGATTGAACTTTGCCACCACATTGTCCTCGCTAAACAACATGTGGGGAGCATTAGTGGCTTGTATATTGACCAGTCCACCCGTTTCGCGGCGGCGGACAATGATGTCCACCACAGCGCCCAGGCTGCTGTCGCCATAGCGCTCTCCCGGATTTTCGATGAATTCTATTCTTACAATCTCCTTGGGCAGGAGGGCTGCCACTTCGGTGGAGGTAGCCACAATACCGTTGATACGTGTCTGTACGCTGCCGCCATTGGCTTCCAGGCCTTTACCAAGAGCATCCACCTTCAAGTGCGGAATGGCAAGGTTCAGCATCAGGTCGTAGGGATTATAGGAATTCTTCATGGCAGTAGCGGTGGGTACTACAACCATGCGGTCTACCTTCTGCGTGATATTGCTGCCCGATATTACCACCTCGTCCAGTGCTACCGACTGTTCTTTCAAGATAATGTCTCCCATCTGCACAGTGCCTTGGGGAGTCCTGATGACAATCTGTTCGCCGACGTAACCGATATAAGAGAGTCTTAACAGGAAATCCGAACCGGCAGTGGCTCTCAAAGCAAATTTACCTTTGCCATCAGTGGTGCTTCCCGTAACGAATGAAGAGTCGGGCAAGGAAATCAGGGCTACATTGACAAATTCCACCCGGATTTGTTCTGTTCATCTACAATTGTACCGTTTGTTTTTCACTGTTTGTGCCGCTGCGGCAAAGCTACCCAACAGGCATACTATAGCTATAACAAGAATCTTTTTCATAAATGCCGGTGTTTAGAGTTTGTCTTTTAAAGCTGACTCGATGATTGCCTTTATCTCTTCTGACGAAAGAGTTTCTTTATTGGTCCACTCCTTGTCTCTCTCCTCCGAGATATCCAATACGGAATCGCAATGTTCCGACATCAGCAGAAAGAGCATTTTCTCTGAAGTTTCGCCCGACGCGCTTATTACCTCATAGTGCACTTCGGCATACTTGCAAAATTTGCCGTCTACGTTACGACCACATTTACGCTCCAGGTATCCGTAACGGAATTTCTCACCTTCGCCTAACTGCGACTTAACATATTCCTTAGTTGCCGACTTTATTTTATACTGGTCGCTTCCGGGGAAGTAACATGAAGTAAGAGATACAAGTGCGAAACACGCTGCGATTGCCATTGTTCTGAATGTACTTTTCATAAGACTTTCTGTTTTTTGATTTGATGCAAAGTTAAGGCAAGAAGTCTCTTAACTCCTACTAAATCGCACTATTAAAAGTCTTAATACTTAGCACATAAAGCACTGATTATCAACAATGACATATTATAAAAGTCTTAATCCGGCCTCTTCCGGTCTAAATGCCTCTTATGCACTCCACAATATCCTGTTTTTCGCCTGCATTTATCTTCTTTCGGATGGAAGTCTTACGCACGTAGATGGTTGCACTTGTCTGTTGGGTGACCACACCGATTTCTTTCGTGGAGAAACCGGCACAGAGCAGACAGCATATCTGCACTTCCTTATCAGACAATACCTGTCCGAACTTTTCCATCATGCGGGAATAAAAGCCATCGTATAGTTTATCAATTACCGGATAAAGGTCTGCCCAGGCAAGAAGTCCTTCCACCGGAATCTCCTTATTGCCGATGCCCGAAATAAGTTTCAGCAACGCCTGGTTCTGTGAGGTAGGCGTATTGGCAACAAGCCGTATGATACCCAGCTGCTGAAGAAGCAGCTTCTTGAAGAAAGCACCGCTATTCTCTTCCTGATTGTCCGATACCTTCTGGGCATCTTCCAGCAGGCGGGTCAGTGCATCAATACGTTCCTCGGCTTCGGCAAGGCGCTTCCGTCTGTTACGGATATAAAAGGTAAGGGAAACAAGTACCCCGACAAACACAACAACAACCAGCATCGAATACATCCGTGTCTTCTGCCGTTTGATTATCAACTCATAGTTCAACTGTTGAAGCTTGTTCCTGGTCACCAGCTGTTGCTCTATCACGCTATTCTGGTCCTCATCTCATTCCTGACAGAATCAGCAAACCTACCGAAAGTGACAATGTCCAAAGGTGCCCCGGAAGTATAGTCCAGAATTGTTTTCAACTGTGCCAGCGCACTGCGTACAGAAAAGCCCTCGGCTCTCTTTTCTTCCTGCTTCAATTCATTGTTCCACGCCTGCTCCCAATAGTAACGGGCAGAATCCAACTGATGAAGGTTCAGGAAGTTTTCAGCAAAGATTACCTGCAGAATGGGATAGTTGTCGGTCATAGGCATCAGCCGTCTAACCCGGTGAAGCAGTTCATTGGACTTGGTATATTCATGGCTGTTGGCAAGAAAAGCGGCATAATTCCTCAGATAGTGACAGGCCGAAGCTGTATCGGCTGCCGCCAATGCCATGTCAATACTCTGTTCCAGGTAATCCGAAGAAGAAGGGTGGTTGGCAAGCGCCATATTGAGTCCCAGGTCATAGAGTATGGAGCAATGTTCCCGGACAGATAGCTTATCAGCATATTGCAATATCTTTTCCATCAACTCTATCGCCTGGGAGTGGTCATTTCAGATAAGCTATCTCTGCCTTTCCCCGATAAAAAAGAAGAAGCCAGAAGGTGTCTTTCCCGGGCTATGGCATAGTCCAAGCCATTCTCAATCGCTTCATCCATGCGTTCCTCCCTTTTCCATCATCCATTTATAATAGGAGGCTTCAAAGCAGGTAGCCATCAAGCAAGGCCGGAAGAGTCTTTCCGCTCACGATAGTAGTGTATCGGCCGTGAAAAACAGCTAAATCTTCCGCCAATGACAGCCCATACGGTAAGTGGGCCTGCGCACAGTTCCAAACGAACTGCATCCACTCCGCTTCTGAAAACCCGATCCTTTTCTATGGGAATTGGCAACTTCAGCGCACTGTCCGGACGGCTCTGCAACAAAGAATGGTCTCCCGCGCCAAAAGTTTTGTTGCCATGACAATATTACACGCTAATGCCTTAAAAGCATAATACAGATGTATAGTATGTTTCTCATCTTCTCCATTGTATATATTTGCAGTGAGGAAAAAGTTGAGGAAAAAAAACGAGACTCAAACCTATAACCACTGTAAATAATAAACTCCCTTAAATAAGACGCGCGCCCACAGGCAAAAGGCAACAAAGGGACGCTGCATCACGCGGCGTCCCTTCTATTGGAGATGTTTTTATAAGATTTTTGAGAGGGTGAAACTTCACAGCCTCAAGTTGTTTTTAATAAAGCACACTAACTATTATTATGTTTAAAACAAAAATGAAAATGTTATTTTAAAAACAAAAATGAAAATATCTATTCCTTGATTTCCAGCTCTCGCCTTGTTCACCCGGCGCAGGCTGTCATCACCTGCTTCTCATGAGGACACGGGCACATCTCCCGAAACTGCGATCTGTTTACCGATAGTATCGGTTGCGGCTACCTCTACATCCGAAAAAGAATGAATGCTGCATCACATTTCCCAGCGAAGAACCACTG
>VOFJ01002695.1_pt1 | contig 36720 bp, 48 predicted proteins | sample 5384081 | NCBI WGS metagenome assembly VOFJ01 (sample SAMN12384729, study PRJNA508395) | human gut metagenome | isolation source: healthy gut I | host: Homo sapiens
TTGAACGTTACGTATTGTTGCAGAAATTGGATTTCTTTTGCGAAAGTACGCGCTTTATTTATTTTGCTCTTTTCTTGCAGGATTTTGTCTTTTTTCCAAAAGCGGTTTCAGATATTGACCGGTAAAACTGCCCGGCACCTCTGCCACCTGTTCCGGCGTGCCCTCGGCCACGATTTCACCGCCTGCACTGCCGCCCTCAGGGCCAAGATCGATAATATGATCGGCGCACTTGATCAGATCCAGGTTGTGCTCGATGACAATAACCGTGTTGCCCGCATCTACCAGCTTCTGCAGCACCTCGATCAGGCGATGCACATCGGCAATGTGCAGGCCTGTGGTAGGCTCGTCCAGAATATAGACGGTTTTGCCGGTATCGCGGCGGGCAAGCTCGTTGGCCAGCTTCACGCGCTGGGCTTCGCCGCCGGAAAGTGTGGTGGCGCTCTGACCCAGTGTTACATAACCAAGACCCCGTCCAGCAGGGTCTGCAGCTTGCGGGCGATTCCTTGGGCTGGTTGGAAAAGAACACCACCGCCTCCTCCACGGTCATGTTCAGCACATCGGAGATAGTCTTTTCCTTATACTTCACTTCCAGCGTTTCCCGGTTGTAACGCTTACCCTTGCATACCTCGCAGGGCACATACACGTCCGGAAGGAAGTGCATTTCGATCTGCAAAATGCCGTTGCCCTCACAAGCCTCACAGCGGCCGCCCTTGACGTTGAAGCTGAACCGGCCCGGGCCATAGCCACGCATCTTTGCATCCTGGGTCTCGGCAAAGACGGCGCGGATATCGTTGAACACGCCGGTATAGGTGGCCGGGTTGGAGCGGGGCGTGCGGCCGATGGGCTGCTGGTCGATGCCGATGACCTTATCGACAAATTCCAGCCCCTCTACCCCGTCGCATTTGCCCGCACGGGCGCGGGCACCGTTCAGCTCGCTGGCCAGCGTCTTATACAAGATCTCATTGATGAGGCTGGACTTGCCGGAACCGGAAATGCCGGTCACACAGACGAACTCGCCCAAGGGGAACCGGACATCAATGTTGCGCAGGTTGTTTTCCCGGGCACCTTTCACGGTCAGGAAGTTTCCATTGCCGGTGCGGCGGGTCTGGGGCACAGCGATCCGCTTGCGGCCGGAAAGGTAGTCGCCGGTGATGCTCCGCTTGGCCTTGCAGATGTCCTTCACTGTGCCAGCCGCCACGATCTCGCCGCCGTGGACGCCCGCGCCGGGGCCCACGTCCACGATATAATCGGCACTGCGCATGGTATCCTCGTCGTGCTCCACCACGATGACCGTATTGCCAAGGTCGCGCAGATTCTTCAGCGTAGCAATGAGCTTGTCGTTGTCGCGCTGGTGCAGGCCGATGCTGGGCTCATCCAGCACATACAGCACGCCGGAAAGGGCGCTGCCGATTTGGGTGGTCAGGCGGATGCGCTGGCTCTCGCCGCCGGACAGGGTGCCGGCCGAGCGGGCCAGCGTCAGGTAATCCAGACCCACGCTCTGCAAAAACTGCAGGCGGTTCCGGATCTCCTTCATGATCTGCCCGCCAATCTGCTTCTGTTTCTCGGTCAGGTGCGGCTCATTTTCGGCAATAAATTTCAGCTCATCCCGGATGGACATTTCGCAGAAATCACTGATATTCTTATCCCCAACGGTCACTGCCAGCACCACGGGTTTCAGGCGCTTGCCGTGGCAGTCCGGGCACTCCACGCCGGACATGAAGCTGCCGATCTCTTCCTTCATCCACTCGCTGTTGGTCTCGCGGAAGCGGCGCTCAAGGTTCTCGACGATGCCCTCAAAGGTATTATAATACACGCCGCTGCCGAACTCATTCGTGCGGTGCATCTCGATTTTTCTTCGTTGGTACCGTAGAGCAGGGCGTTGACGGCCTCAGTGCTCATCTCCTTGATGGGCGTGTCCAGCGTAAAGCCGTACTTTTTGCCCAGGCCAAGGTAGTACATTTCGCTGACAGAGCCTTCGGCGTAGTACCAGCCGCTGGCTTTGATGGCGCCTTCCCGAATCGAGAGGTCCCGGTTGGGCAGGATGCGCTCTTCGTCCACCCGCATAAACGTACCAAAGGCCCGTGCACTTCTCACAGGCACCCCAGGGGGTTGTTGAAGGAGAAGAGCCGGGGCGACAGATCCCCGATGGAATGCCGTGCTCCGGGCAGGCAAAGTTCTGGCTGAAGGTCATACAATCGCCACCGATCACGTCCACTTCGGCGATGCCGCCGGTAAGCGCCAGCGCGGTTTCCAGCGAATCTGCCAGACGGCCCCGGATGCCCTTGCGCATGGCAAGGCGGTCCACCACGATCTCCACCGTGTGCTTGATGTTCTTTTCCAGCTTGATCTCTTCGTCCAGGTCATACAGGTTGCCGTCGATCTTCACACGGGAGTAGCCGCCCCGCCGGGCGGGCATCCAGCTCCTTCTGCTGCGTGCCCTTTGCGCTGGCGCACCACACGGAGCCAGCACCTGAACTTGGTCCCCTCTTCCAGCTTCAGCACCGCGTCCACCATCTCGTCCACGGTCTGCTGACTGATGACGCGGCCGCACACCGGGCAGTGGGGCACGCCCACGCGGGCGTACAGCAGGCGCAGATAATCATAGATTTCCGTCACGGTGCCCACGGTAGAACGGGGGTTGTGGCTGGTGGTTTTCTGGTCGATGGAAATTGCCGGTGACAGACCGGTGATTTCGTCCACATCGGGCTTGTCCATCCGGCCAAAGAACATGCGTGCATAGCTGGACAGGCTTTCGACGTAGCGGCGCTGGCCGTCGGCGTAGATGGTGTCGAAGGCAAGGCTCGACTTGCCCGAACCGGACAGACCGGTCATAACGATGAAGTTTTTCGCGCGGGAGGGTCAGATTAATATTCTTCAGGTTGTGCTCCCGTGCGCCTTTGATGACGTTCTTATCGTTTGCCAAGGTACTTTTTTCTCCCTCTTCTCTGTGTCTGTGCATGGTTCTGCCTGCGCTCGGTCTCGGCATCCGAGGTCCACGGTGGGGTTCTCGCCCCGGCGCAGGCGGTCGATCTGGTCACGCAGGAAGGCCGCATGCTCAAATTCCAGCAGCTTGGCAGCCTCCTTCATCTCCCGGGTCAGGCGTTCAATGGCAGCTTCCCGCTCCAGTTTGCCCATGCGGCGGGTATTCCGCTTTGCGTTCTCCGCCTTATCGCTGATCTCAATGCTGTCCGCAATGGCCTTGACGATGGTCTTAGGTACGATGCCGTGCTCCTCATTGTAGGCCATCTGGATGGCGCGGCGGCGCTCGGTCTCGGTGATGGCACGGTCCATGCTGTCCGTCACTTCCTCGGCGTACATAATGACCAGACCCTCTGCGTTGCGGGCCGCGCGGCCGATGGTCTGGATGAGGCTCGTCTCGCTGCGCAGGAAGCCCTCCTTGTCGGCGTCCAGGATCGCCACAAGGCTGACCTCGGGCAGATCCAGGCCCTCGCGCAGCAGGTTGATGCCCACCACCACATCGATGGAGCCCCAGACGCAGATCTTTGATGATCTCCATCCGTTCAAAGGTATCCACCTCGTGGTGCATATATTTGACCTTGATGCCCTGCTCGGTCAAGAAGTCGGTCAGGTCCTCGGCCATGCGCTTGGTCAGGGTGGTCACCAGCACTCGCTCGTTCTTGGCGGTGCGGGCGTTGATCTCGCCCAGCAGGTCAGTCACCTGCCCCTCCACAGGCCGCACCGAGATCAGCGGGTCCAGCAGGCCCGTGGGCCGGATGACCTGCTGCGCGATCCGGGTGCTGTTCCGGCGCTCGTACTCGCCCGGCGTGGCCGAGACGAACACCATCTGGTTCAGTTTGCTTTCCACCTCCTCAAACTTGAGGGGCGGTTATCATAGGCCGACGGCAGACGGAAGCCGTATTCCACCAGCGTCTTTTTGCGGGCATAGTCGCCGCGGTACATGGCACGCACCTGCGGCAGGGTCACATGGCTCTCATCCACAAAAAGCAGAAAATCCTCCGGGAAATAATCCAGCAGAGTGGTGGGCATGCTGCCCGGCGCACGGCCCGACAGCACCGCAGAGTAGTTCTCGATGCCCTTGCAGATACCCACTTCCGTCAGCATCTCAATGTCGTAGTTCGTCCGCTGCTGGATGCGCTGGGCCTCGATGAGCTTGCCTTCCGAGGTGAACTGCTTCACCTGCGCGTCGCACTCGGCGCGGATCTTTTCAATGGCGGCAGCCTTTTTGTCGGCGCTGACGATGTAGTGGCTGGCCGGGAAGATGGCCACATGCTTGACCGCATTCTGCTTGGCACCCGTCACCGGGTTGAATTCGAGGATGCGGTCGATCTCGTCCCCGAAGAACTCCACCCGGATGGCCAGGTCGCTCATATAGGCCAGATAGATATCCACAATATCGCCGTGAACGCGGAACTTATTGCGGATAAAGTTGATGTCGTTCCGCTCATATTGCAGCGTCACCAGCTTTTCGCACAGGTCATCCCGCTCCATCTGCATCCCGGGCCGCAGGCTGATGATGACCATGCTGCGGTAATCGATAGGGTCGCCCAAGGAATAAATGCAGGAAACCGACGCCACGATGATAACATTGCGCCGCTCCGACAGTGCCGCCGTGGCCGAAAGGCGCAGGCGGTCGATCTCCTCATTGATGGCGGCGTCTTTTTCGATGTAGGTGTCGGTCGAGGGGATGTAGGCTTCGGGCTGGTAGTAGTCGTAGTAGGAGACAAAATACTCCACCGCATTGTCCGGGAAAAACGAGCGGAACTCGGTGCAGAGCTGGGCCGCCAGCGTCTTGTTATGGGCAAGCACCAAGGTGGGTCGGTTGCACTGGGCGATCACGTTGGCCATGGTAAAGGTCTTGCCGCTGCCGGTGACACCCAGCAGGGTCTGGCAGCGGTCGCCCCGCTCTACGCCCTCTACCAGCTGCTCAATGGCCTGGGGCTGGTCACCCGTGGGGGCATAGTTGGAGACGAGATGGAACTGTTCATCGGCCATGTCTCGGTTCTCCTTTCTGTTCTCAGATAGAACTACAAATAGTTGTGTCTTTTCATGTTGATTATAACACAATTATTTTATAATATCAATACGGCCTGAGCATCTCCCCGGTCTGGAAATCGTAGAACGGCAGGCGGTTGGCCTCCCGCATGGAGAAATATTCGCCCTCGGTCAGGATGATGTGATCCCGCAGATGCACCTTGACCAGCCCCAGTGCCCGGACGATGTTCTCGGTGGCCATCAGATCCTCCCGCGAGGGCAGAGCCACGCCGTTGGGGTGGTTATGGCAGAGCACCACACTGTCGGTACCGCCCTTGAGGGCTGCCGCCACCACATCCTTGATCTCCAGGCTCACCCGGTCGCTGGTGCCGTCCCGCAGCCAGAACAGCCCCTTGATGCGGCTGCGGCCATCCAGCGCAGCCAGCAGGGCGCGTTCCTGCACAGTCCCGGCAAACTGTGCCATCAGGTATTCGACCAGCTGGTCGGTGGTCTTCATGCACTTTTTTGCCGTTGACCGCACACTGGGTATAGTATCTGCCGACCTGCGGCAAAAGATGCAGCATCCGGGCGGTAGAGGGGCCTACGCCCTCCACTGTCAGCAGATCCTCCTCGGAGGCATCCAGCACCCCGGCAAAGTCTCCGAACCGGTCCATGAGGACATGGGCAAGGCCGTTGGTGTCCTTGCGGGTGTTGGTGATATAAAGGACATATTCCAGCGCTTCGTGGGGTGCGAGACTTTCCAGTCCGTACTGCTCCACCCGGGCGCGCATCCGCTGCCGGTGCCCCTTATGCTGGCTGGCTGCTTTCCTTCGCCATGGTCGTTCTCCTTTTGCGTTATTACTCTAATAGTACCGTTTTTTCAGCAAAACACAAGGGGGCACAGGAAATATTCTGCGTTGACTTCAAAGAAAGGGTGGTTTATTATAGAGAAAACCTCTCAGGCGCTTTGCGCCAGCCCCCTGATAGGGGAGCCAAGAAACGTGTCTTGCCTCTCCTATCAGGAGAGTGGTGGCATTGCGCAGCAATGACGGAGAGGTTCTATCCAAAGAACCATTTCCAACAAAAAGGAACGATTTTATGAAACAATTTACTGCCACCGCAAACGACGAGGGCGTGCGGCTTTCCCGCTTTGTCCAGAGCGTGACGCGCGATCTTCCCCACCAGCCTGCTGTACAAGAGCTTCCGCAACAAGCGCATCAAGGTCAACGGCAAAAAAGGGAGCCCCCGAGAATCGGCTCAAGGCCGGCGACCTCATCGAGCTCTACATCAACGACGAATTCTTCCCGCCTGAGGGTGCAAAGCCGGCCCACAAGCCCGCCCCCAAAAAGCAGCAGAACCAGCCTAAGGTGACGGTCATCTACGAGGATGAAAACATTGCGGTCCTCTATAAGCCCGCCCACCTGCTGTGCCACAGCGACCGCACCGGCGACGCAAACCTTGTGGACGCCTTTACCCAGTATCTGGCCGAGAAGGGCGAGTACGACCCGGGCGGCGAGAACCGCTTCAAGCCCGGCATCTGCAACCGCCTCGACCGCGGCACTGAGGGCCTCGTCATCGCGGCCAAGAGCTACGCCGCCCTCCGGGACATGAACGAGATCATCCGCACCGACCTGCTCAAAAGAAGGAATACTATACCATCACGGTGGGCATTCCCCAGAGCGGCCGGTTTACCGCCTGGTGGGAGCACGACGAGAAGAACAACAAGGTCAGCATCCACGCCCACCAGTCGCAGGACGAGCGCCGCAAGCAGATCATTACGGATGTAGACGTACTGCGTACCGCCGGGCCTTTCGCGCTGTGCCGGATCGGCCTCATCACCGGCCGCACTCACCAGATCCGCGCCCACCTTGCCTACCTGGGCAAGCCGGTGTTGGGCGACATCAAATACGGCAACCGCAAGATGAATGAGCGCACCGGCACCCGGACGCAAGCCCTCTGCGCCGTCCGTATCAGCTTCCTCGACATCCCCGAGGAAAATACCCTCCATTACCTCTCCGGCAAGGTCATCAAGCTGAAAGACCCCCAGATCGTCAAACAGTTCGACGCGCTGGATAAGAATAAAGAAAACGCCCATGAATAACTGTTTTAGAGACCAGCCGTCTGCTGCTCCGACGGCTGGAAGAGGCCGATTTCCCGGCTTACGCCGCCTATGCCGTGGACGACGAGATGTCCCGGATGATGGGCCGCGCCTTTCTGCACGCTGAAACCGATATTCGCCAGAACTTCGACTGGCTCAAGGACAAGGAACCCCGCTGTTACGGCATCGTGGAAAAGGCCAACGAGCAGCTCATCGGCAACCTGAACATCGGTACCCTCCCGGCTCCCCTTGCTGCCCTGCCGCAATTGCAGGGCAAACGCGGGCAGACGCTTTCCTTCTGCATCCGGCGGGAATCCCAGCGCAAAGGGTATGCCGCCGAAGCCATCCGCGCCGTCATTGCCGAGCTTTTTTGACGATGAGCACTTCGATTTCGTCCAGTGCGGGTGTTATTCGTTCAACACGCCCTCCCGGATGTTGCAGGAACGGCTGGGCTTTCAATTTCTGGCCAGCCTCTGCGTTCCCACTCCGCAGGGCGAAGCACAGACCATCGAACACATTTTATGGAACCCAAGGAGGACTCCCATGTCTGATCTGAACGCCTATTTCAAAAGTGTCATCGACCAAGACACCGCTTCGGTCGTGCTGTGCGATCTACAGCACACCATCATTTATATGAACCCCGCTGCCATCCGCAATTATGCGAAACACGGCGGCGCGCAGCTCATCGGCCGCAGTCTGCTCCACTGCCACAATGCCAGCTCCAACAGCCGCATTCAGCAGGTCGTGGACTGGTTCGCGGCCAGCCCGGAGCACAACATCATCTACACCCATCACAACGAAAAGCAGAACAAGGACGTCTACATGGTCGCCCTGCGGGGACGCCGACGGCACCCTGATCGGCTATTACGAAAAGCACGAATACCGCAGCCCGGAAACCATGGAGCGGTACGCCTTTTAAGAGAACGGGAGGTTCCCATGCAGAAGATCGACCCGGCCCGCTGGCCCCGCGCGGAAAAGTTCAGCTTTTTCTCGGCGGTGTCCCAGCCCTTTTACAGCGCCACCTTCCGGGTGGATGTGACCCGGCTCCACACCTACACCAAGCGGCATGGCCTTTCGTTTTACTATGCGCTGGTCTATCTGGCTACGAACGCCGTCAATGCCGTGGAGAACTTCCGTTATACCGTCCGGGGCGGCGAGATTTTCCTACTGGACGAGCGCATCCCCAGCTTCACCGACCTGAAACCCGGCAGTGAGCAGTTTCACATCGTCACCCTGCCGCAGGAGCAGACGATGGAGCAGTTCTGCGCCGCCGCCAAGGCCCGCAGCGAGGCGCAGACCCACTTCCTCGACCAAGACGACAAGGAGCTGGACGCCCTCATCTATTTTTCCTGCGTCCCGTGGCTGGACCTGACGGCCCTGACCAACGAGCGGGATTTTGACCGGGACGACAACATCCCCCGCATCGCGTGGGGAAGTACGTGCCGGACGGCACCGGCCGCGAGACGCTGGGGATGTCGGTGGAGGTCAATCACCGCTTCATCGACGGCGTGCATCTCGGTAAATTCTATCAGGCCCTTCAGGCATCCATCGACGCGCTGGAGCTGTAATAGAAGAGATTTTCGCATGTCCCCCACACGCGAAGAAGCCCCTTGCCCTGAAAGCCCATTTTGAGCAGCTGGCCGGGCGCAGCATTTATGATGTTGTGGAAAAGGACAGCTACCGTCCTTCTATGTAAGACAAAAAGCCACGCTTTCGCGTGGCTTTTGCTGTTTTTTCTTATCGGTCCCACTTGTCACAGAGAGCGTTGATCTGGTCGGCGAACTTGGCGAGGTCCTTGTTGGCACCGCCCTCGTTGTGCTCGATGACTCGCAGCAGCCGCTTGCCCGCGCTGACGAGCCGCTGGAAGACACTGGCGGCTCGGCTGGCCCCCCCTCGCTGGACCGATGCTCTCAATGGGCCTTGGTGCCCTCCTGCACGCAGACGGCCCCTTCTGCCCCGATGACCCACTGGGCCCCGTTGTAGGGCGCACAGGCGGTGAAGCCTTCGTCGGTCAGGGTCTGGGCGAAGATATTCTCCACCTCGTCGTCGCCATGGATGATGAACACCCGCTTGGGCTTGGGGGCAAAGGCGTTGATCCACGCCAGCAGACCGTTTTTGTCGGCGTGGCCCGAAAGGCCGGTGAGTTGGCAGATCTCCGCCCGCACCTCGATGGGTTCCCCGAACAGCTTGACGTCTGTCGCCCCTTCGATGAGGGTGCGGCCCAGGGTGTTCTTGGCCTGGTAGCCCACAAAGAGGACGGTGCATTCCTTCCTCCAGAGGTTATGCTTGAGGTGGTGGCGGATCCGCCCCGCCTCGCACATCCCGCTGGAGGAGAGGATGACCTTCGGTTCCCGGTCTGCGTTGATCATCCGGGATTCGTCGCTGGTCACGCTGACCCGCAGACCGGGGAACTGAATGGGGTCGATGCCCTTTGCCAGCAGGGCGTTGGTCTCTTCATCAAAGCAGGAGGAGTCGGTGTCCTTAAAGATTCGGGTGGCCTCGATGGCCAGCGGGCTGTCGATGTACACCGGTAAGTTGCCGTGCCCCTTCACAAGACCCTTGTCCTTGATCTCGCGGATGAAGTACAGCAGCTCCTGGGTGCGGCCCACGGCAAAGGCGGGGATGACCACGTTGCCGCCCCGGTCAAAGGTGCGCTGCAAAATTTTGGTCAGCTCCCCCACATAGTCCGGGCGGGGGCCGTGGAGCCGGTCGCCGTAGGTGGATTCCATCACGACGTAATCCGCGTCGGCGAGATAGGTCGGGTCCTTGATGAGGGGCTGGTCCAGGTTGCCGATATCGCCGGAAAACACCAGCTTGGTGGTAGCGTCGCCCTCGGTCATCCACAGCTCGATGCTGGCGGAGCCCAGCAGGTGGCCCACATCCACAAACTCGATCTCCAAGCCCGGTGCCAGCTCGGTCTTTTTACCGTACTCCACCCCGCGGAACAACCGGACGGCCGCCTCGGCGTCCTGAATGGTGTACATGGGTTCCACAGGCTCTGCGCCGGAGCGCTGGCCCTTGCGGTTCTTCCACTCGGCTTCGAATTCCTGGATGTGCGCCGAGTCGCGCAGCATGATGCTGCACAGCTCCACGGTGGGGTCGGTGGCATAAATTCTGCCCCGGAACCCGTTGCGGACCAGCAGCGGCAGAAGGCCCGTATGGTCGATGTGGGCATGGGTGACCAGCACGCCATCGATCTCTCCGGGGGCCACAGGGATGGGCTGGTTTTCGTACATATCCTTGCCCTGCTCCATGCCGCAGTCGATGAGGAAGCGCTGTCCCGCCGCTTCCAAAAGGGTACAGCTGCCGGTCACTTCGTGGTTGGCACCCAAAAACGTCAGTTTCATAGATTGCACCCCCTAGTCGATGCTCTCTGCCGCCCGCTGCGCAGACCGGCGGAGCGAAGCGGAAAGAGTTCATCTACATTATACCATACTTTCGCCCTTCAAGCCGCCCAAATCACAGCGGGAATATCAAGCAAAACGCCGAATTCCTGAAAAATTTTTTTTATACAATCTTGACAAACCACCCCCAACTGAGATAAACTTAATTCGTATGACGTAACTTCTACACAGATTCAAAATAGAGAGGTTGTTATTTATGGTTCGTAACGATTTGCGCAACGTCGCCATCATTGCTCACGTTGACCACGGCAAGACCACGCTCGTGGACGCCATGCTGCGTCAGAGCGGCGCATTCCGCGACAATCAGGTCGTGGCAGAGCGTGTCATGGACAGCGGTGATATCGAGCGTGAGCGCGGCATTACCATTCTGGCCAAGAACTGCTCCTGCACCTATAAGGGTGTCAAGATCAACATCGTCGATACCCCGGGCCATGCCGATTTCTCCGGCGAGGTCGAGCGCATTCTGAAGATGGTCGACGGCGTCCTGCTGCTTGTGGACGCCGCTGAGGGCTGTATGCCCCCCAGACCCGTTTTGTTCTGCAGAAAGCTTTGCAGCAGAACCTGAGCCTCGTGGTCGCCATCAACAAGATCGACCGCCCCTGATGCCCGCATCAAGGAGGTCATCGACGAGGTGCTGTACCTGCTGATGGATCTCGGCGCAACCGATGAGCAGCTCGACTGCCCCATCCTGTTCTGCTGCGGCCGTCAGGGCACCGCAAGCCTTGACCCGGATGTGCCCGGCACCGACCTGATCCCCCCTGTTCGACACCCTGCTGAAGACCATCCAGCCGCCGGAAGGCGACCCTGATGCTCCCTTCCAGATGCTCGTCTCCGCCATCGACTACAACGAGTTCGTGGGCCGCATCGGCATCGGCCGCATCCAGAACGGCATTGCCAAGGTCGGCGAGGAAGTGCAGGTCTGCGACTGGCACACCCCCCGACCTGAAGATGCGCGGCCGCCTGACCAAGCTGTATGACTTCCAAGCCAACGGCCGCCAGCCCTGCGACAACATCACCGCCGGTGATATCGTCGCCTTCTCCGGTCTGCCCGATGTCACCATCGGCAACACCCTGTGCTCCCCCTGCTCAGGTGGAGCCGCTGCCCTTCGTGAAGATTTCCGAGCCGACCATCGAAATGACGTTCTCGGTCAACAACAGCCCCTTCGCCGGTCGTGAGGGCAAGTTTGTCACCTCCCGCCAGATCCGCGACCGTCTGCAGAAGGAACTGCTGAAGGACGTCGCCCTGAAGGTGGAGGATTCCGCCACCACCGATTCCTTCCGTGTCATGGGCCGCGGCGAGATGCACCTGTCCATTCTGATCGAGACGATGCGCCGCGAGGGTTATGAGCTTCAGGTCTCTCCCCGCACGTTCTGACCAAGGTCATCGACGGCAAGACCTACGAGCCTATGGAGCACGTCGTCATCGACGTCCCCACTCAGTATCAGGGTGCTGTCATGACCGGTCTGGGCCAGCGCAAGGCCATCCTGCAGCAGATGGAGTCTCTGGGTTCCGACCGTGTGCGTCTGGAGTTCCGTATGCCCAGCCGCGGTCTGTTCGGCTACCGCAACCAGTTCCTGACCGATACCCACGGTGAGGGGCATCATCAACCAGATTTTTGACGGCTACGACGTCTGGGCTGGCATGATCGCCAACCGCTCCACCGGTTCTCTGGTCAGCTTTGAGACCGGCGAGGCCGTCACCTACGGCCTGTTCAACGCGCAGCAGCGCGGCACCCTGCTGGTGGGCCCCGGCGAGAAGGTCTACGAGGGCATGGTCATCGGCTACACTGCTTCCGGCGAAGATGTGGATGTCAACGTCTGCAAGACCAAGCACCTGACCAACACCCGCGCTTCCGGCTCCGACGACGCTCTGCGTCTGGTGCCCATCAGCAAGCTGAGCTTGGGGCTGCTTGGAGTTCCTCGCACCTGATGAGCTGCTGGAAGTCACCCCGGAGAACCTGCGCATCCGCAAGCAGATCCTCAACCACGACCAGCGCATGAAGGCCAAGAGCAAGCTGAAGTAAGCTCTTCCCTTCCCAAAACGCATTTACGGCACTGTAAGCCCACCGGCTTGCGGTGCCGTTTTTGTGTTTGTCTGCCTTTCTATTTGCAAACCGGCTCCATTCCCTGTATAATAAAGAAAACTTCATCTCACAGCGGCGCTGTGCCGCGTGGAAGACGCCAACAGGGAGGTTTTGTTATGAACGACATCATTCAGGCCATGGAGACCCGCCGGGCATCCGGCAATTCAAGCCCGACATGCCCCCGCAAAGGAAGATCTTCAGCAGATCATCGAGGCCGGTCTTTACGCCGCCAACGGCAGAGGGCGACAGGGCGCGATCATTCTGGCCGTGACCAACAGAGAGCTGCGCGACAGGCTCTCCGCCCTGAACCGCGAGATCGGCGGCTTCCCGGAAGGCAAAGACCCCTTCTATGGTGCCCCGGCGGTCCTCATCGTGCTGGCAGACAAGAGCTGCCCCACCGGTATCTACGACGGCAGCCTCGTCATGGGCAACCTGATGCTGGCCGCCCACGCGCTGGGTCTGGGCAGTATCTGGATCCACCGCGCCAGGAGGAGTTCGAGCGCCCGGGTACAAGCAGCTGCTCAAAGACCTCGGCGTCGAGGGCGAATGGGAAGGCATCGGCCACTGCGTCGTCGGTTCCATCGACGGCGAAGCCCCGCAGCCCGCACCCCGCCGGGACGGCCGGGTGTTCTGGGCTGAATAAGCAAAAACACAAAAAAGGAACGGCATACCAGACGGTGTGCCGTTCCTTTTTAGTGCTTAATTTGCCGCGTAGGCGCTGCCGGGGTCCAAGCGTTTGCGGCGGAATATTGCGCGTGGTTGCGCAGGTAAGTGACCCATGCGCCGTAGCCGTTGCCCGCCGAGAAGTGGACGCCGTCCGGCGCGGCAAGGATCTCTTTCAGGCTGCCTTCGCCGTCGGCAAAGGTCTCCCACAGGTCGAGGTAGACGCAGCCCTTATCGGCGGCCAGCAGGGCCAGCTGCTCGTTCACCGAGCGGGATGATGTCCGAGGCAAGGCCCGGCTTCTCCTCCGCAGCCGCCGGGCGGACCGGCGGGATGGACTGGACGTAGATCACACACCCCTCGCCCAGCGTCTGGCGCAGGACATCCAGCATCTGACCGTAATAGGCGAGGAAGCGGTCTGCCGCGCCCACGGTGGTCAGGGTGTTGGTGCCCAGCAGGATATAGAGCTTTTTCGGCTGGGCTGCGGCCAGCACGTCCAGCGCGATCTCCTCGCCGCGGGTGGAACTCTTGACGGCACTGCGGTTGACGATGGCATCCGGGCCAACACCTGTGTAGCCGCAGATGAGCGCCCCGCCCAGGTTGATGCTGTAGTCCGAAAAGCCGACCGTCAGGCTGTCGCCCAGGAACGCGGCATCGGAGAAGTAACTCAAATCGACCTGACCGCTGGCAGGCTGGCGGATGACGCTGCTGTCGTAGGCTTTGACGCTGTAGGCTCCCGCCGTCTGACGGGCCGGGCCGAACTGTTCCAGCGTAACGGCAGCGGCTCCGGCATCCCCGGTGCTGTCCGCGCTGCCCTCCGTGCCGGATTCCCCGGCGGCGCTGTTCGCCGCGCCCTGCATAGGCAGCGGGGCCAAGATGTTTTCCGCCATGCCGCTGGACGCAGCTTCCTGCGCCGCCTCGCTCTCCTTCTGGCCGTTTTCAAGGATGGCCGTGATGGCCAGCGACAAGATCAGGATGGCCGCAATGACCCCCGCCAGCCGCAGCCCGAAACCGGCCCGGCTGCGCTTTGCGCGGCTGTGCGCCGAATGATACTCGTGTGAAATTCCCATCGTCGATCCCCTTGCTTTTTTCTATCATTACGGGTAGTATCCCCGAAAAATTGCACCTCATCCCGGATTGGCTCCGTTTTTGTGCCATATGCACATTATTGTATCACAATTTTTTTGCCTCTGCAACCAATTAGGACTTGCATACAACAGGCAAAACGGTTACAATAGAAGAGAAGCAGGAATTGTGCCGTTTTCATCGAAAGTGCTTGCACATCCTGCATTCTTTTTTGTACGACTTGCAGCGTACGGCCGCGTCCCGCTCCGGGAGCAGTGCAGGGCATCCGGAGCCCAAACGGGGTGCAGCCGTCCGTTTTGCGGGATGTTTCAATCGTTTTTCGGATAAGAAGGAGGTTCTTCATGGCAAAGAACGTCATCATCGGCCAGTCGGGCGGCCCTACCGCCGTCATCAATTCCAGTCTGGCCGGCGTGTACAAGGCCGCATGCAGTCTGGGTGCCGATAAGGTCTACGGAATGCAGTACGGCATCGAGGGTCTGCTGAAGGAAGAGATGGTGGAGCTGAACGTACTGTTCGGCGACCGTATGAGCATCGAGCTGCTCAAGCGCACCCCGTCCAGCTATCTGGGCAGCTGCCGCTACAAGCTGCCCGACCCGGAAGCAGACCCTGCCCCGTTCATCAAGCTGTTCACCTTATTTGATAAGTACGATATCTGCGCGCTGTTCTACATCGGCGGCAACGACTCGATCCATGGACACCATCGCCAAGCTCAGCCGCTACGGCGCACAGGTAGGCAGTGCGGTGCGTTTTATCGGTGTACCCAAGACCATCGATAATGACCTCTGCCTCACCGACCACACCCCCGGCTACGGCTCTGCGGCCAAGTACATCGCCACCATCCTCAAGGAAGTCATCCGTGACTCCTCCGTCTACGACATCCGCAGCGTGACTGTGGCCGAGATCATGGGCCGCCACGCGGGCTGGCTGGCCGGTGCGGCCTGCCTCGCAGGCGGCGACGACTGCGAAGGCCCCGACCTCATCCTTCTGCCGGAGGTTCCCTTCGACCCGGACAAGTTCCTCGCCAAGGTAGACGAGCTGCAGAAGAGCAAGTCCAACGTCATCATCGCAGCCAGCGAGGGCGTCAAGACCGCCGACGGCACCTATCTGTGCGATCTGGTCTCCACGGCAGGCCAGCTGGACGCTTTCGGCCACAAAGCCATCCTCAGCGGCACCAGCCGCTATCTGTCCGACCTCATCCACGACAAGCTGAACTGCAAGAGCCGCGCCATCGAGTTCTCGACGCTGCAGCGCTGCGCCAGCCATCTGGCCAGCCGCACCGACGTGACCGAGGCCTACGCCGTGGGCGGCGCAGCGACGGCAGCCGCAGCCTTTGCCGGTGAGACGGGCAAAATGATCGCGCTCAAGCGCGTTTCCGAGTATCCTTACCAGTGCATCACCGAGGCTGTGGATGTCCAGCAGGTCGCGAACCTTGAAAAAAAAGGTTCCGCTGGATTGGATCACCCCGGACGGGATGCAGGTCACGGCGGCATTCGAGGAATACGCCCGCCCGCTGATCTTGGACGAAGTGACGCCTGTTTACGTCAACGGCACCCCGCGCCACATCCGCCTGTAACCTCCGGTTTATTCCTCTCCCCCCACAGTCTGTTTTCGTGCTCCTGCACGATAATATAAAGCCGAAACAGAAGAAAAGGAGAAATCATCATGGGTAAAAAAATGCAATCGTTGGCCAGTCCCGGCGGCCCCTACTTCCGTCATCAACGCCAGTCTGGCGGGGGTCTTTGAGAGCTGCAAGAACCGCGGCGCACAGGTCGTTTACGGCATGTGCAACGGCGTGGCCGGTCTGCTGGAGGAAAACGTCGTAGATCTCTCGAAGTATCTGACGGACGACCTCGACATCGAGCTGCTCAAGCGCACGCCGTCCAGCTTCTTGGGCAGCTGCCGCTACAAGCTGCCCGATTGGCACGACGATGAGGCCGTCTATAAGAAGCTGTTCGCCATTCTGGAGAAGCTGAACATCGGCTATTTCTTCTATATCGGCGGCAACGACTCCATGGACACCATCGGCAAGCTGGCCGATTACGGCAACTGCATCCAGAGCGAGATCCGCTTCATGGGCGTGCCCAAGACCATCGACAACGACTTGATGGTCACTGACCACACCCCCGGCTACGGCAGCGCCGCCAAATATATCGGCGTTGTCATGAAAGAGATCATCCGTGACGCCACGGTGTACGGCACCAAGTACGTCACCGTGATCGAGATCATGGGCCGCAACGCTGGCTGGCTGACCGCTGCCGCTGCGCTGGCCAAGAGTGACGACTGTGAGGGCGTGGACATGATCTGTCTGCCCGAAGTGCCCTTCAACGTGGATCACTTCGTCGAGAAGGTCCGTGTGATGCAGGAGAAGAAGCCCAGCATCGTCATCGCCGTCTCCGAGGGCGTCAAGCTGGAGGACGGCCGCTACGTCTGCGAGCTGGCCGATGATGTCCACGCAGTGGACGCTTTCGGTCACAAGGCCCCTGACCGGCACCGCCCGGTATCTGGCCAATGTGGTGGCCCGCAACCTCGACACCAAAACCCGCAGCATCGAGCTGTCCACGCTCCAGCGCTGCGCGGCGCACGTCTCCAGCCGCACGGACATCACCGAGGCCTATCAGGTCGGCGGTGCTGCCGCCAAGGCTGCCTTTGAGGGAGTCACCGGCCAGATGGTCGCCCTGAAGCGCATCTCCCAACAACCCCTATCAGTGCACCACCGAGCTGCACCCCATCAGCGAAGTCGCCAACCTCGAAAAGAAGGTCCCGCTGAGCTGGATGAACGAGAATCACACCCAGATGACCGACGAGTTCTGAACTACGCTCGTCCCCTCATTCAGGCTGAGCTGACTCCGCTGTACATTGCCGGTCTGCCCCACCACATTTACATGAAGAACTCCAAGTAATTTCTGTTATAGGCATAGCAAAAGCCCGTCCGAGTTTTGGCCCGGACGGGCTTTTTGTTGTTTTGGTCACACCGTTGTCTCAACGCGGGGTGCGCCGCCAGCGATCTCCTCGGCGGTCAGGGGCTTGGCCGGGGCGGCGGGCGTTTTCAGGCGCTCCTTAGCCACGGCCAGCATCAGCTTGATGCGGTTTTCCTGATTGACCTTGGTGGCGCTGGGGTCGTAGTCGATGGGGGTGATGTTTGCTGCCGGGTAGAGGGCGCGGATCTTGTTCATCATGCCCTTGCCGCAGATGTGGTTGGGCAGGCATCCGAAGGGCTGGGCGCAGACGATGTTGCCGTAGCCGCCCTGCACCAGCTCGATCATCTCGGCGGTCAGCAGCCAGCCCTCGCCCATCTTGGCCCCCAGCGAAATGATGCCATGGGGCTTTTCCACCAGCTCCTTGAAGGGGCCGGGGGCGTAGAATCCGGCGTCGGAGGTCGCTTTCAGCATGGCGCGCTCGACGCTGTCCAGCCAGTTCAGGAGCTGGTCGGTGCCGACCTTGACGGCCAGCTTGCCGCCGTAGAGGACATGATCCTCGCCCATGTTGAAGATGCAGTACTGCACAAAGCCCATCAGGCCGGGGAAGTTGACCTCGCAATCCTGACTTTCGAGGAACTTTTGCAGGTCGTTGTTGCCCAGCGGGCTGTACTTGACGTAGATCTCACCGACGACGCCGACCTTGACCTTCGGCACGCGGGTGACGGGGATGGACGCAAAGTCCTTCGCGATGAGGGGGAAGGGTGTGCTTCATCTCCTTGGAAGTGAAGCCCTTGCCCGCCAGCAGGACGCGGCCCAGACGCTCGACCCAGAGATCTACCATCTTGTCGGCGCTCCCCTTCTCGTTTTCGTAGGGAGCCACCTGATTGCGCAGGGCGCAGAGCATGTCGCCGTAGAAGACGCACGCCAGCGCACGCCGGGCCAGCGGCAGGGTCATCTGGAAGCCGCTGTCCTTCTCGAGGCCGGAGAAGTTCAGGCTGGCAACGGGGATCTGCGGGTAGCCCGCCTTGACCAGCGCCTTGCGCAGCAGATGGATGTAGTTGGAGGCACGGCAGCCGCCGCCCGTCTGGGTGATGAGGAGGGCCGTGTGGTCGAGGTCGTACTTGCCGCTGTTCAGCGCATCAAGGAACTGGCCGATGACCAGCAGCGCCGGATAGCAGGTGTCGTTGTGGACGTATTTCAGGCCCAGCTGCGCCACAGCGCTGCCGCAGTTGCCCAGTATCTCACACTTGTAGCCGTCGTACTTCAGCGCGTACCCCAGCAGACGGAACTGGGTGATGGCCATATTGGGGATGAGGATGGTGTGGGTCGCTTTCATCTCCGGGGTAAATTTCGGATAGTTGTATTCCATAGGTTCATCTCCTATCTTCGTCGCGCTCGTCCAGCGCCGCAAAACAGGCTGCGCAGACGGATGTTCACCGCGCCGAGGTTGGTGATCTCGTCGATCTTGAGCTGAGTGTAGAGCTTGCCGCCCTCCTGCAAAATTTCGCGGGTCTCGTCGGTGGTGATGGCATCGACGCCGCAGCCGAAGGAAACGAGCTGGACAAGATCCATGTCCTTCTGGGTGGTGCAGTATTTGGCCGCTGCGTACAGGCGGCTGTGGTAGGTCCACTGGTTCAGCACGCTGGTGGGGGAACTTTTTCCACCCGGTTCGAGATGCTGTCCTCGGTGACGACCGCTGCGCCCTGGCGGATGATGAGCTGGTTGATGCCGTGGTTGATCTCCGGGTCCACATGGTAGGGGGCGGCCCGCCAGCACGATGATCCTCTTGCCCTCGCGGCGGGCAGTGTCGATGATCTCGCTTCCCTTGACGCGGATCTGCGCCATGTGGGCCTCGTGCTCGGCGTAGGCGGCATCTGCGGCCGCCTGCACTTCCTTCTCGGAGATGCCGCCGAAATACTTGGGCAGCACCTCTTTTGCCATTTTATGTACGAAGTCCTTCGGGCGATGAATGCCGACGTAATCGTAAATGAACTTCTGGCCCTCCAGCTCCGGGCAGTTGCCCGCAAGGACCTCCGGGTAATAGGCGACCACCGGGCAGTTGAAATGGTTGTCGCCCAGGCCCTCGTCGAAGTTCTGCGTCAGGCAGGGGTAGAAGATGGCGTCCAGCTTCATCTGGCTCAGGGCCTTGATGTGGCCGTGGCTGAGCTTGGCCGGGAAGCAGGCGGTATCGCTGGGGATGGTAGCCTGACCGGCCAGATACAGCCCCCGGCTGGACACCGGGCTGGTGTGGACAGCAAAAGCCGAGCTTGGTCCAGAAGGCGTGCCAGAAGGGCAGCATCTCGTACATGTTCAGGCAGAGCGGGATGCCGATGGAGCCGCGCTTGCCGGGCACCGGCTTGTAACTCGGCCAGAAGCTGCTGCTTGTAGGCGTACAGGTTCAGGCTGTCGTCCTCGCTCTTGCCGGTCACGGGCTTGTCGCAGCGGTTGCCGGAAATGAACTTGCGGCCATCGGCAAAGGTGTTGACCGTGAGCTGGCAGTGGTTGCCGCAGCCGCCGCACTTGACGCTGACGACTTTCTGGTCGAAGTGTTCCAGCTCCTCTTGGTTCATCATCGAAGACGCAGTCCGGCCGCTCTTTTTGCTCTGGCGCAGGCCGAAGAGGGCGGCGCCGTAGGCGCCCATGAGACCGGCGATATTGGGCCGGATAACCTCTACGCCCATCTCCTTCTCAAAGGCCCGCAGTACGGCCTCGTTGTAGAACGTGCCGCCCTGGACCACGATGTTGCGGCCCAGCTCTTCGGGGGGCTGGAAGCGCGGATGACCTTGTACAGCGCATTCTTGACGACGCTGATGGACAGGCCGGCGGAGATATTCTCGATGGACGCGCCGTCCTTCTGGGCCTGCTTGACCGAGCTGTTCATAAACACGGTGCAGCGACTGCCCAGGTCCACGGGCCGCTCGGCGAAGAGGCCGAGGTGGGCAAACTCTTTCACGTCGTACCCCAGTGCCTGGGCGAAGGTCTGCAGAAAGCTGCCGCAGCCGGAAGAGCATGCTTCGTTCAGGAAGATGTTGCTGATGGCGCCGTCTTCGATCTTGAAGCACTTCATGTCCTGGCCGCCGATGTCGATGATGAAGTCCACATTGGGCAGGAAGTGGCGTGCTGCCGTGAAGTGGGCCACGGTCTCCACGACCCCGAAGTCCGCGTGGAAGGCATTCTTGACCAGTTCTTCGCCGTAGCCGGTGGTGGTCACGCTGGCCACCTGCAGGCCGGGATGCTCCTTGTAGATCTTAACGAGCTGTTCCCGGATCAGGGGCAGCGGGTTGCCGAGGTTCGGCTGATAGTTGGTGTACAGGATCTGGCTCTTTTCGTCCACGACCACCAGCTTCACGGTAGTGGAGCCGGAGTCGACGCCGATATGGACCGGGCCGCACTGTGCGCTGAAGGGCACATGCGGCACGCTGTGGGACATATGGCGGGCGTGGAACGCCTCATACTCCTCCTTGGTGGCAAAGAGCGGCGGCTCACTGGCGTAGGTGGCGGTGGCGGAATACTCATCCAGCGCCTTGGCCACGTCAGAAAGGCTGAACTCCTTGTCCGCGTAGAGGGCAGCGCCCAGCGCCACATAGAGCAGACTGTTCTCCGGGCAGGTGCCGGTCACGCCCAGCGCCTCGTCAAAGCTCTTGCGCAGCACGGTGCTGAAGGTGAGCGGCCCGCCCAGATACAGGATGTTGCCCTTGATGGGGCGGCCCTGTGCCAGACCGGCGATGGTCTGGTTGACTACGGCCTTATAGATGCTGGCTGCGATGTCCTCCGTGCGGGCGCCCTGGTTGATGAGGGGCTGCACGTCGGTCTTGGCGAACACCCCGCAGCGGGAGGCGATGGTGTAGGTGCGCTGGGCCTGCTCGGCGGCCTTGTTCATCTCGTCGGCGCTCATTTTCAGCAGCGTCGCCATCTGGTCGATGAAGGCGCCGGTGCCGCCGGCGCAGGAGCCGTTCATCCGCACCTCCATGCCGCCGGTGAGGAACAGGATTTTGGCGTCCTCACCGCCCAGCTCGATGACACAATCCGTTGCCGGAACGAACTGCTTGACCGCCACGCGGGTGGAGAACACCTCCTGCACGAAGGGGCACGCCGCAGCTATCGGCCAGACCCATGCCGGCCGAGCCGGAGATGCTGAGCAGCGCTTTCCGGCCATGCAGCTGCTCTGCGTCGATGCGGCGCAGCAGCTCCTGCGCCTTTTCCAGAATGTGGCTGTAGTGGCGCTCATATGTCGAATATAAAATCGCATCGTGTTCATCCCAGCACCACGCATTTGATGGTGGTGCTGCCGATGTCAAGACCTACTCTCACGTTTTTCTTTCCTCCTGAAAGACGATTCCTACCAGTTTTTTTATGCAGCAGACTTTTCGTCTGATCTTTGCCAAAAAATTAGTTCGTTAGCGAATCATTCATTCGGTTCGCATACAATTGTATTATAACCAAAACCGTCGGAACAATCAATTAGCATGCCCCATTTTACACGCAAAAAATAGTATTTTCCGCTCATAAAGTTAAACATTTTGTTAATTTCACAGAACTTGCGGCATCTTTTTCCAGCATAATAACTAAGATTCTTTACTCTGCGTGTTTTGCCCCGGACAAAAACTCCCCCGCAAGCGGGTGCTTGCGAGGAGCTGCGGTTTTGGTTGGTTTTGCTGCGGGTATGAAAATGCGGTTCAATCCGACAGCGGTGTTTTGCGGGTGAGCAGATAGAGTTCCCGGCGGAGCTGGTGCTGCAATGCGGTGGGGGTCCTGTCGGCGGAGGAGCGGAACTCGACCGTCGCTTCGATGGGGACGGGCCGGGCGGGCAGCGGGAGCTTCAGCTCCGCGCGGGCCCCCCGCGGGCTGCGGGGCAGAAGCGCAAGCTCCCAGCCCAGTTGGCGGCAGTACCGGCGGCAGAGCAGCAACCCCGCCTGTGCCCCGCCCAGAAAGCGGCGGCGGTTTTCCAGCCAGCTTTCGCCCTCCGGCAAACCACAGCCGTCATCCTCCACGAAGAGGGTGACGTCCTGCTCCGTTCTGCGCAGCCCCACGGTGATGCTGCCGCCGGGGGCGACGGCATGGAGGGCGTTGGAAAGCAGATGGAAGCAGATCTGCTCCGCCATGGCCCGGTCGCCCCAGACGAGGCACTGGGTCAGGCCGCCGCAGTCCGCCCGAAGGGTCGTGCCGCACTGAGCCTTGATCTCCTCCTCCATCCGGGCCATCTGGCTGACCAGTTGGCAGAGGTCCAGCGGGGAGCTTGTGCAGCGGCTGCTCCGGGGGCGGAAAGCTCCATCACTTCCCGGAACGTCCGTTCCAGCCGGGCCGACTCCACAGCCATGTCGTCCAGCGCCTGTGCGGCGCGGGAGTCGGCGGCCGGGGCAAGGTGCATCTGCAAATACTCCCGGTTCTGATCCATCAGGCGCAGCGAGTGCAGAAATGCCGTTTCCAACTGTTTTTGCGGAAATTCCGCTTCTCCCTGCCCCTGCCTGACCATAGTGCCGACCTCCCCTTACAGATGCTCCCGTTTCACGATGCCCTGCCGCAGCACGGTCCGCTGCAGCGAGTAGATCAATTTTCCCGTCGTGATCTTCATCCCGGTGAGGCTGTTTTTCGGCCTTGTAGCGCTCCCAACCGGGGGGCCCGCGTTTCGAGCCCGTCGATCATGCGTCGCAAGCCGCTGTCCACAGCGGCCACCGTGATATGATATTCATCCGCGACGCCCCGTAAGATTTCTTTGCGGAGCGCCAGCTTTCCATCGGCTGAACAGGCGATCTGTAATACGCCAGCGTCAGATATTCGCAATTGGTGTTGGGCTGCGGGATGCCCCACTGCTCGTACAGTTGGATGCAGAAGCGCTCGATCCGGGTGGAGTTCTGGCCGGGGACCCCCAAAAGCCCCCCGCATCAGGTCCTGCAGATGACCGTGTTCGATGCAGAACATCTTCCGGCTGCGCTTCAGGCAGGATGTGGTGTGATCGTCGTACCAGCCATCCCCCTGCAAAAGCAGCGCCGGGCGGTTGGGCAGTTGGTTCAGCCGCTCGATGAACGTCAGGCTGTCCATATCCTCCAACTGGCCGCTCAGTACCAGCACATCGAAGCACCACGCTTTCCGCAGCGCTTCCAGCACCGGTTCCCCGCTTTGGAAACAAGTGCACGAGATCGTCGGGCTTTGCTCCTCAGATAAAATTTCCGGACCCGGGTTCCCGTTCGTCGTAGCTCATCAGCGCGACGCGCATGCCCGCCGCCTCCCGTTCACTGCTCACGCGCGGTGCCTCCTCCTCGGTGCGGCCGCCAGCGCCGGGAGATGATCCGCAATCACATCGTCCCAATGCTCCGGCTGCACGGCATTTTCATAGAGATACTGCAGCAGCCGATACCCCTTTTTTCGGGTCCAGCGGAACCAACATGCTGACCCGCTGTTCCTGCGCTCCCTGCCGGGCCAGCGTCAGTTGACAACTGCCCTCGGCGGCCGCATCCAGCGAGCAGACCAGCGTATACGCGGTCTGATAGCCCTTGATCGACGCAAATTGCCGAACCAACGGGGCATATGCTCGTTCCATAAAAGATTCCTCCTTGCTGCGTTCCTTCCTGTACCTTATTAGATACAGGTTTTCATTCTTATTTTATAGAGCAGACAAGAAAGATTCAATCCCCTAAAAAGCGTTAAAATGTGTCGTTTTGCCCCGGATTTTCGCCTTGTTTTTCACGTTTCAGCGTACTTCGACAAAGAAAAGCCGATGGAAAAGCCTTTCGTACTTTCAGAATACCATCTTTTCGCTGCAATTGCAAGAGGGAGTTATTTCTTTGTCTATCGTTGAAAAATTCTTTCATTGTGTCAAACTTTCCCAACCGGAAATCGAACAAGAAGCAACGATTTGTTCACATTCGTCTGATAGAATAGAGTGATTTATCTTCAGCGTTTACAGAAAGGCAGAATCCATGCTTCAACTCAAAAAGATCCACAAGGAGTACAAGACCGGCGATCTTGTGCAGACGGCCCTTGACAAGGTCAGTTTGAACCTGCGCGACAGCGAATTTGTCGCCATCCTCGGCCCCAGCGGCTCGGGCAAGACCACGCTGCTGAACATCATCGGCGGCCTCGACCGCTACGACAGCGGCGAGCTCATCATCAACGGCATCTCCACCAAAAAGTACACCGACCGCGACTGGGACTACTACCGCAACCACTCCATCGGCTTGTCTTTCAGAGCTACAACCTCATCCCCCACCAGACGGTGCTGGCCAATGTGGAGATAGCCCTGACCATCTCCGGGCGTTTCGGGGGGGCCGAGCGGCGCCGCCGGGCCGCCGAGGCGCTCCAAAAGGTCGGCCTCGGCAACCAGCTCCACAAGCGCCCCAACCAGATGTCCGGCGGCCAGATGCAGCGCGTGGCCATCGCGCGCGCCATCGTCAACAACCCCGATATCCTGCTGGCTGACGAGCCGACCGGCGCGCTCGACAGCGAGACGAGCATCCAGGTCATGGAGCTGCTGAAGGATGTGGCCAGGACCGCCTCGTGGTCATGGTCACCCACAACCCGGAATTGGCCGAGCAGTACGCCACCCGCATCGTCAACCTGAAGGACGGCGTCATCCTCTCCGACACCGCCCCCTATGAGCCGGACACCTCCAAGCTGTCCCCGCCGGTGCATAAGAGCATGGGCCGCTCGTCCATGTCGCCCCTCACCTCACTGGGCCTGAGCTTCAACAACCTTTTTGACCAAAAAGGCACGCACCCTGCTCACAGCCTTCGCCGGGTCCATCGGCATCATCGGCATCGCCCTCATCATCTCGCTGTCGGCGGGCGTCAACCAGTATATCGACGACACCGAAAAGTCCACCCTGTCCGAATACCCGCTGCAAATTTTGAGCAGCGGCATGGACCTGACTTCCCTGTTCACCTCCGGCGCGCCGAGTTCCAGCTCCAGCACCACCACGGAGGAGGGCATGGTCCCGGTGCGGCAGCTCATCACCCAGATGGTCGCGGGCATCACCTCCAACGACCTGAAGTCCCTCAAGGCCTATCTGGAAAGCAGCGACTGCACCATCGCGGAGGATGCCACCTCCATCGAGTATTCTTATAATGTGCAGCCCCAGATCTACCGGGAGAACGCCGACGGCACCGTTCGTCAGGTGAACCCGGACTCCTCCCTCGCCTCGCTGGGCATCAGCTCCACCAGTTCCTCCAACGACATGATGTCCTCCATGATGAACACCAGCGTCTTCTACCAGCTGCCGGAGAGCGCGGAGCTCTATAACTCCCAGTACGAAGGTCAAGGCTGGCCGCTGGCCGGAGAACTACAACGAGTGCGTGGCGGTCCTCGGCGCGGACGGCACCATCACCGATTACGCGTTGTATGCCCTCGGTCTGCGGGACTCCGCCGAGCTGGACAAGATGATACAGCAGTTCGCCCAGAACCAGAACGTCGATGTCCCCTCGGACTTCAAAACGTACCGATACGATGACTTTATCGGCATTGAGTTCAAGCTGGTGAACAGCGCCGACCGCTATCTGCGGGACGACGAGCACAACGCTTGGGTGGACAAGTCCGACGACAAGGACTTCCTGAAAGATCTCGTCGCTTCCGGCGAGTCCCTCACCGTCGTGGGTGTTGTCCAGCCGAAGGAAGATGCCTCCGCGGCCATGCTTTCTTCCGGCATCGCTTACCCCGCTTCCCTGACCCAGCACGTCATCGCCAGCGCCGCCGATTCCCCCCACTCGTGAAGGATCAGCTGGCCAACCCCTCCATCAATGTGATGAACGGTGAGCCCTTTCGGCACCGAAAAGGCTTCCGCCTTTGATATGGCCTCCCTGTTCAGCATCGATACCGACCAGCTCAAGAGCGCCTTCCAATTCGACACCAGCAAGCTGAACTTTGACCTGAGCGGTGCGTTTGACTTCGACAACGGGTCGGTGGATTTCAGCCAGCTGCTGAACCCCGACGACTTCCAGCTCGACATGGACCTGACCGAAATGCCCGACATGGACATGAGCGCCCTGACCGACATCTTCGCCAACATGGACCTTTCCATTTCGGAGGATAAGATTCAGGAGCTTGCCCAGAAAGTCCTCGTAGGCTACAAGGATTACGTCATTGGCAACGGCATCCTGAACCTGAACAAGATCAGCTTCTCCCAGTACCTCAAGAGCGACGCTTTCAAGACCCTGATGAACGGCGCCATGAGCGATCTGTTCGATCAGGATGAGCTGCAGACGCAGTTCTCGGAGGCCATGCAGAAGTCCATGTCCACCATTATGGAAAGCTATTCGTCCCCAGATCACCGAAACGCTGCAGACCCAGCTCGGTGCCGCCATGCAGACGGCCATGACGCAGGTGATGGCACAGATGGGCCAGAACCTCCAGAGCCAGATGCAGCAGAGCTTCGCCCAGCTGGGCAGCCAGATGGAAAGCGCCCTCAAGATCGACGCTGAGGCCTTCCAGAATGCCATCAAGGTGAACATGACCGAGGACGACCTGACCGACCTGATGAAGTCGGCCATGCTCTCCTCCAACGCCACTTACGACAGCAACCTGCAGACGCTGGGCTACGCCGACCTCGACGACCCCAGCCAGATCAAGATCTACCCGCAGAACTTCGACCACAAGGCCAGCGTCGTGGCCAAGCTCGACGCCTACAACGACAACATGAAGGCGCAGGGCGCTGAGGATAAGGTCATCCAGTACACCGACGTCGTCGGCACCCTGATGACCTCCGTCACCGAGATCATCAACATGATCTCCAACATGCTGGTGGCCTTCGTCTCCATTTCGCTGGTGGTCTCCTCCATCATGATCGGCGTCATCACCTATATCAGCGTCCTCGAACGCCGCAAGGAGATCGGCATCCTGCGCGCCATCGGTGCGTCAAGCGGAACATCTCCGAGGTGTTCAACGCCGAGACCTTCATCATCGGCCTGTGCTCCGGCGTGATGGGCATCATCCTGAGCGAGATCCTGCTCATCCCCGGCAACATGATCATCCAGAAAGTTTCCAACGGCACCAACGTGGTGGCCCGTCTGCCGCTGAGCGCAGCCCCTCGTGCTGATCGTTCTCGCCACCGTGCTCACCATCCTCGGCGGCTTCATCCCCGCCAAGGGTGCCTCCAAGTGCGACCCCGTCAAGGCCCTGCGCTCGGAGTGATTTTTCTCTCAGATCCGCAAAAAATCCCCGCTGGCAGACCGCCAGCGGGGATTTTTCATTCTCGTGATTACCACAGGGTCTCGTCGGTTTCGTCCGCACCGACGGTCGCAGCCGCCTTGGCGCGGCGGAACATGCTCTCGACCACTGCGCAGTACTTATCGGCCAAGCAGACGATGACCGCCTCGCGGCAGGTGGGCACATGCCGGAAGGTCAGCGGCCACATATGGCTCGAGATGATGTTCTGCTCTTTCCTGGTGATGGCGAAGCAGCGCTCGGCATTGACGCAGGCAGAGCCGGGATGGGCAAAGCCGTGCATCTCGAACAGGCGGCGCAGCCCGTGGAAGCTGCTGGTCTTGTGCCAGTCGTAGAGATAGAAGTCATGGAGGAAGGCCCCCACGGCCAGCGACGTCTCATCCGCGCCCAGATGGAAGCGGCGGTTGAGCCAGAAGCTCACCAGCACCACATTCTTGCAGTGCTGATAGGTGGTCACATCGCCGTGCTGGATGAACTCCCGCATTTCCTGCACCTTGGGGTGTTGGTCGTATTTTTCGAGGATGGCGTAAAGCTGCTCCCGTTCGATCTGAAAGCTGCATCGCTTGGGTTCCCTTTCCTTATTCCAAAAATATCGAAAGAACGAAGCTGCACCGGGTTTGAGCTGCCGAAGTTTTCGGCCACGGTGGGGTCGAGCGCTTCAGGCTCATATCCACGAGGTACTGCTTGCTGCCGTCGCCCATAGCATCCAGCTCTGCCAGCTTTGCGTTGGCGGACTCCACATCCGGATACCACTGAATCAGGAAGAAGTTCTCCTCTTCCACACCGTAATAGAGCCACTGACCGTCTGCGCGGAGCAGATCGTCCAGATGATCCACCTCTTCGCCGTCCGGCAAACCGAGGCCCCTCCTCGGCGTAGAGGTTTTCCGGCTCCACCTGAAGCACCTCGATCACCTGAATGGCGCTCTGAAAATATTCGTCCTGCGAGATGCTCTTGTCGGAGAGCTCCCAGCCGGTCAGAAAGGCCTGCATCAGCAGGTCCTTGACCGAAATTTCCGGCCGCATTGCCATATGTGTTCCCTCTTCTCTTCCGGGGTGTGCCCCGGCGTTCGTTTTCGCTGAACCAGTATACGCTAATTTTTTTGTTGCAGGTCAACTATTTTTTCATGAAATTTTTGTAGACACGCACAAAACCATTTTATGCCAGATGAAAATCGAAGGTGTCGTTCAGCCACTCCACAGCCAGCTGCACCCAGTGGGCGCGGTGGGCGCTGGCGGCATCGACCTCGGCGGTGGAGACGCTGGTGCCGTGGACGCCCTTTTCGAACAGATGGACTTCGCAGGGGACGCGGTTCTTCCGCAGCGCTGCGAGCAGCAACAGAGTGTTCTCCACGGGAACGGTGGCGTCCTCCATCGTGTGCCAGACAAAGACGGGCGGCGTGTCCGGCGTGATCCTATCTTCCAGCGTGAATTTCTGGTGGTCCGCCGGGTCCTCGCTGCCGGACAGCCGAACAAAGCTGCCCCGGTGGGCGTGCTCTCCCGCCGTGACCACCGGGTAAGCCAGCAGCACCGCATTGGGCCGCTGCTGGGCCGCCGCCTCACCGCCGGGCAGGTCCAGCACAGCCCCGGACAGGGCCAGATGCCCGCCCGCCGAAAAGCCGCAGACTGCGATCTGTTCCGGCAGGACGCCCCACGCCTCCGCATGTTCCCGCAGCAGCGCAAGCGCCGCGCTGAGCTGGCGCAGCGGCTGGTAATTCCGTGCGCCCTCGCCGACGCTGTAGGTCAGCACGGCGGTGTGGTACCCGCTGCCGCAAACTGCAAAGCCATCGGGTCCGCCTCGCGGGCGCTGACATGCTCGTACCCGCCGCCCGGCACCACCAGCACCAGCGGCCGCCGCAGCGCGTTCGGCATCGCCGGGGCCGGGGTGCGCAGATATACGTCCAGCTCTCCCCACCGGGGAGAGGGTAAGTCTTAAACTGCATTTGGGTCATCCTTTCCGGTTTGGTTTCCGAATCATTATAATAAGTTTGCGGGGGAATGTAAAGGAAATCGAAACATTTCTGAACTTTTTATGAAACCCCTTGATTTTTGGTGTGAAGCGGTGTATATTAGCACTCGAAAGTTATGAGTGCTAAGCAGTCATCCTGAAACTCCGGCTCCTTGGCGCCAAATCTGAACAAAAAGAGGTTTTGCATTATGGCGAAAAAAAGAATTTCAGGCAGAAAGCAAAAAAACTGATGGACATGATGATCAACTCCATTTATACCCACAAGGAGATTTTCCTTCGTGAGATTATCTCCAACGCTTCGGATGCCATCGACAAACTTTATTATAAAAGCCTGACCGATCCTTCCGTGGGCATGAACAAGGGCGATTTCCGCATCCTGCTCACCCGCGATAAGGACAATCGCCTGCTGACTGTCTCCGACAACGGCATCGGCATGACCAAAGAAGAGCTGGAGCAGAACCTGGGCACCATCGCCCACTCCGGTTCTCTGGACTTCAAGAAGGACAACAAGGACGAGAACATCGACATCATCGGTCAGTTCGGTGTCGGCTTCTACTCCGCGTTCATGGTCGCCGACAAGGTCACGGTCATCTCCAAGGCATACGGTGCGGATGAGGCCTGGCAGTGGGGAGTCCAGCGGTGCTGACGGCTACGAGCTGAACCCCACCGAGAAGGACACCGCGGGCACCGAGATCATCCTGCACATCAAGCCCAGCACCGACACCGACAACTACGAGAACTTCCTCGACGAGTATGGTATCGTGGCCATCGTCAAGAAGTACAGCGACTATGTGCGCTATCCCATCCAGATGGAGCGGGAGAAGAGCCGCCAGAAGCCCGAACCCGATCCCAAGCCCGAGGACTACACGCCGGAGTGGGAGACCTACACCGAGCTTGAGACCCTGAACAGCATGGTGCCCATCTGGAAGAAGCAGAAGAGCGAGGTCACCGACGAGGAATACGCCAGCTTCTACAAGGATAAGTTCAACGATTACTCCGACCCTGCCCGTGTCATCGTGAGCCGCACCGAAGGCACCGCCAACTACAACGCCCTGCTGTTCGTGCCCAGCCATCGCCCCTATGATTTCTACACCAAGGAGTATGAGAAGGGTCTGGCTCTGTACGCATTCCGGCGTGCTCATTATGGAAAAGTGCGCAGATCTGCTGCCCGATTACTTCAGCTTCGTCAAGGGCATCGTGGACAGTCAGGACCTGAGCCTGAACATCAGCCGTGAGATGCTGCAGAAGGACAACCAGCTCAAGCTGATCCACAACGCTCTGGAAAAGAAGATCAAGAACGAGCTGCACTCCATGCTGGTCAACGACCGCGAAAAGTACGAGGCATTCTGGAAGGAGTTCGGCCGCCAGATCAAGTTCGGCGCTTACTCTGATTACGGGATGCACGCTGAGCTGCTGCGCGACCTGCTGCTGTTCTGGTCTGCCAAGGAGCAGAAGATGATCACCCTGCAGGAGTATGTGGACAAGATGCCCGCCGAGCAGAAGTACATCTACTTTGCCGCCGGTGACTCCACTGACCGTCTGGCCAAGCTCCCCGCCGCCGAGCTGGTTCTGGGTAAGGGCTACGATGTCCTGCTGCTGACCGAGGACGTGGATGAGTTCTGCCTGCAGATCATCATGCGCAGCTACCCCCCGCAAGGATGCCGAGGGCAAGGACGGCACCGTCGAGTTCAAGAACGTCAACAGCGGTGATCTGGGCCTTGAGACCGAGGACGAGAAAAAGGCTGCTGAGGATGCCACCGCCGAGAACAAGCCCCTGTTCGATGCCATGAAGGACGCTCTGGACGGCAAGGTCAAGGAGGTCAAGGTCTCCACCCGCCTGAAGGACCACCCCGTCTGCCTGTCCGCCGACGGCCCCCTGTCCATCGAGATGGAGAAGGTGCTCTCAAGCAGCCCGGCAGTGAGGGCGTGAAGAGCGACAAGGTGCTGGAACTGAACATCAACCACCCCGTGTTCGCCGTGCTGAAGGCCGCACAGGAGGCCGGTGATACCGACAAGGTCAAGAAATACAGCAGCCTGCTCTATGCACAGGCACAGCTGATCGAGGGCCTGCCCGTGGATGATCCCGCCGCTTACGCCGAGGCCGTTTGCAGCCTGATGAAGTAATTTCCTTTCCCACAAATAAATTACCCCCTTAACAAAAGGGCCGTGCTCCGCTATAATAAAGTGGAACACGGCTTTTTTGTTTTAGGAGGATTCTGCCCCATGGAGCCCAGACGCAGCAAACATTTTCTTGCCCACATTCCCACCATTGCCCTGCTGGTAGTATTCGCCATGTCAGCACCGCTGGGCGTTCTGTTTTTCATCCTGCGTGCCATTGACCGGGATGCCGAAAAAAAAGGAGCAGGAGAACGCGGAATATTCCAGCGATTTCCGTCCCCAGGACACCGGTGCCGGTCAGCCGGCCCGGAACACTGAGCCGGTCTACGGCCACGATGTGCCCACTGCCGAGCAGCAGAACGCCAAAAAGTGGCACAAGACCCTGACCAGCCTCTGCACGGTGTTCGGCGGCATCTTTCTGGGGGTGGGCCTTGCAGGCCTTGCCGATATCATTGACATGTGGGGCTACTGGTTCGACTGGGGCGAGTTTCTGACCGCGCTGGCCCAGACCATTGGCGGCGGCGCTGCGCTGGCCATGGTTCTGCGGATGAAACAGGCCCGCCATCTGGAGCGCCAGCTGGACAAGATCGTTGGGACCCGGGATAATATCCCGCTGGACGAACTCTTTGCAGCCGCGGGCATCGATGCCGACAGGGGCCGCGCCGCCGTGGAGCGCGCCATCGACCACGGCTATTTCGGGGCCGATGCCTATATCGACAACCGCACCGGCACGCTGGTGGTGCGGGGCGCTGCGCCCCAGCCGCCCAGACCCGCCGAGCCCGCACCCGCACCGGCTCCCGAGGATCAGTATGCCGCCCTGCAGCGCCAGCTCCGGCAGGCCAACGATGCCATCCCCGACCCGGTGATGACGGCCAAGATCTCCCGGCTGGAGGATGTCAGCGCCCGCATCTTCGCACTGGCAAAAAAGGACCCGGACAAAAAAGCCCAGCTGCAGAAATTTATGGATTACTACCTGCCCACCGCGCTGAAGCTGCTGAATACCTACGCCCCAGCTCTCGGCACAGGATGTGCAGGGCACCAACATCACTGAGGCAAAGCAGAGCATTGAGCGGAGCATGGATCTGCTCATCACCGCCTTTGAAAACCAGCTGGACAAGCTGTTTGCCTCCGATGCGCTGGATGTTTCCACCGACATTGCCGCGCTGGAAGGGATGCTGAACCTCGACGGGCTCACCGGCGGCGATTTCGCGCCCCGGAGCTGACCGCCGGAACTGCGTTGACCTTTCATCCAGAAGCAACAATAATACATGGTCTTTTCTCGACAGAACCGATATTATAGAATCAGAAGAACGGGCCCTGGCCCTTTGAAGAATCATTCACCTATACGAGGAGGAACGCGCCATGATGAAGCCTATTTCTGTCTGGAAGCAGGAGCTGGCGGGCGGCACCCATACCGCCCGGCTGGCCTCCCTCTACTGCTGTTCGCCGGAGCAGACCGCTGCCCACGCCGCACGCTATGCCGCAGTGCTGGACGGGCTGGAAGCTGCCTTTGGTACCCACACCGAGGCCGGCCTTTACAGCGCACCGGGCCGCACCGAGATCGGCGGCAACCACACCGACCACCAGCATGGCCGGGTACTGGCCGGCAGCGTGAACATCGACATGATCGCCGCCGCAGCCCCCAACAGCCTGAACCAGCTGCGTGTGCAGAGCGAGGGGCTATGACCTCTGTGTCATCGACCTTGGCGACCTTGCCGCCCGCAAGGAGGAAGAGAACACCACCATGGCCCTGCTGCGCGGCGAGTGTGAGGCCTTCAAGGAGCGTGGCGCTGCCCTCTCCGGCCTGGACGTGTACATCTCCTCCAACGTGCCCAAGGGCAGCGGCGTTTCGTCCTCTGCCGCCTTTGAGGTGCTGATCGGTGTCATCCTGAACGACCGCTTCATGGCCGAAAAAGTCTCTCCCATTGCCATTGCGCAGATCGGCCAGTGGGCAGAGAACGTCTACTTCGGCAAGCCCTGCGGCCTGATGGATCAGATGGCCTCCGCCGTGGGCAACATCATCACCATCGACTTTGCCGATCCTGCCCACCCCGATGTGGAGCCGGTGCAGGTGGATTTCTCTCAGGCCGGCCTTGCCCTCTGCATCCTGGATTCCGGCGCAGACCACGCCGATCTGACCGACGAGTACGCCGCCATCCCCGCCGAGTGCCGCGCCGTGGCCGCTGTCTGCGGCGGCGAAGTCCTGCGGGATGTGCCCTTTGAGACCTTTATTGCAAATCTGCCCGCATGCCGCAAACAGTGCGGTGACCGGGCTGTGCTCCGGGCTTTCCATATCTACGCTGACAACCAGCGCGTTGCCCGGCAGGTAAACGCCCTGCGCGCCGGTGATTTTGAGACCTTCCTGCAGCTGGTCAACGAATCCGGCACCAGCAGCTGGGAATACCTTCAGAACGTCATCCCCGCCGGGTACAAGGAGCATCAGGAAGTGGCTGTGACCATTGCCGCCGCAAAGCATTTCCTGAACGGCGCGGGCGCTGTCCGCGTTCACGGCGGCGGCTTTGCCGGCACCGTGCAGGCCTTTGTGCCGCTGGAGAAGCTGGATGCCTTCAAGGCTGAGATGGAGGCCATTCTGGGCGCAGGCAAGTGCCACATCCTCTCCATCCGTCCGGAAGGAGGTGCCGTGCTGTGATCTCTACTGCCATTCAACAGCTCGTCAACTATGGGCTGGACACCGGGCTCATCCTGCCCGATGACGAGATCTACATCCGCAATCAGCTGCTGATGACCATGCAGCTGGACAGCTTCACCGAGCCGGAGGGCGAGGTCTGCTACACCGACCTCGAGAGCATTCTGAAAACGCTGGTGGACGATGCCGTCGCCCGGGGCGTCTGCGAGGACAGCCCCACGGCCCGCGACCTCTTCGACACCCGGCTCATGGGCGTGCTGACCCCGCGCCCCTCCATTGTCCGCGCCAACTTTGAGGAGCGGTACGAGACCGACGGCCCCCAGGCCGCCACCGACTGGTTCTACAAGTTCAGCCAGGACACCGATTACATCCGCCGCTACCGCATCAAGCGGGACGTCAAGTGGGTCACCAAGACCCCCTACGGCGATCTGGACATCACCATCAACCTCTCGAAGCCGGAAAAAGACCCCAAGGCCATTGCAGCCGCAAAGCTGGCCCCCCAGAGCGCCTACCCCAAGTGCCAGCTCTGCGCGGAGAACGAGGGCTATGCCGGCCGGCTGAACCATCCCGCCCGCGAGAACCACCGCATCATCCCGCTGACCATCAACGACAGCGCGTGGAATCTGCAGTACAGCCCCTATGTCTACTACAACGAGCACTGCATCGTCTTCAACAGCGAGCACACCCCCATGAAGATCGAGCGTGCCACCTTCCGCAAGCTGCTGGACTTTGTGGCCCTCTTCCCCCACTACTTCGTGGGCAGCAACGCCGACCTGCCCATCGTGGGCGGCTCCATCCTGAGCCACGACCACTTCCAGGGCGGCCACTACGAGTTCGCCATGGCCAAAGCGCCCATCGAGAAGAAGTGGGTCTTCCCCGGCTTTGAGGACGTGGACGCCGGCATCGTCCACTGGCCCATGAGCTGCATCCGCCTCACCTGTGCCGACGACGAGCGCCTTGTGGAGCTGGCCGATAGGATCCTGACCGCATGGCGGGGCTACACCGATGAGGCAAGCTTCATCTTTGCCGAGACGGACGGCGAGCCGCACAACACCATCACCCCCATCGCCCGGGTGCGGGATGGCAGATATCAGCTGGATCTGGTCCTGCGCAACAACATCACCACCCCGGAACACCCGCTGGGCGTCTACCACCCCCACGCAAAGCTCCACCACATCAAAAAAGAGAACATCGGCCTGATCGAGGTCATGGGTCTGGCAGTCCTTCCCAGCCGCCTGAAGCAGGAGCTGTTCGATCTGGCAGATATGCTGGTGGCCCGGGTGCCTGCCGAGCAGTACCCCGAAGCCCTGCAGAAACACGCCGCATGGGCACAGGAGATCCTGGCCCGCCATCCTGAGCTGAACAGCGACAGCGTCCACCTGATCCTGCAGGATGAGGTAGGCCAGGTGTTCGCGCAGGTGCTGGCAGATGCCGGTGTCTACAAGCTGGATGAAGCCGGCCGCGCCGGTTTCGTGCGGTTCCTCGAAAGTGTAAAGTAATGGATTAAACCTCTCAGTCACGCTTCGCGTGCCAGCTCCCCTAGTAGGGGGAGCCCTTGGCAGAATGATTTAAGTTTATCAAAGCAACGAAAGGCCCGTCAGTAGAGATGCTGACGGGCCTTGGAGGTATTTATGACTTACACATTGGAAGTTTGTGTAGACAGTGTCGCAAGCGCCCTTGCGGCAAAGCGGGGCGGGGCCGACCGGCTGGAGCTGTGCGCCGACCTGATCATTGGCGGCACCACGCCCAGCCTTGCGCTGGTGCGGCAGGTCAAGGCCGAGACCGGCCTGCCGGTGCGTGCCCTGTTGCGGCCCCGGTTCGGTGATTTCTGCTACGACCGCTATGAGCTTGCCCAGATGGCCGAGACCGCCGCCGCGCTGGTGCAGGCGGGTGCGGACGGCATTGTGACCGGTGTGCTGACCCCGGAGGGGGAGCTGGACGTGGACGCGCTGCGCCCCATCTACGCGGCCGCCCGGGCCGCTGCAAAGGCCGCTGGCCGTCCGATCGTCTGCACCCTGCACCGTGCCTTTGATGTCTGCAAAGATCCCTTTGCGGCGCTGGAAGCGGCCAAAGCGCTGAACCTTGGCACCATCCTGACCAGCGGGCAGGCCGCCAGCGCCCCGGCGGGCGCTTCCCTGCTCCGTCGGCTGGTGGAAGCCGCCGGGTCTGACCTTGAGATCCTGGTGGGTGCGGGCGTGACCCCGGCCAATCTTCCTGCTCTGGCAGCTGAGACAGGCGCGCACGCCTTCCACATGTCCGGCAAGCAGGTGCTGGACAGCCGGATGACCTTCCGGCGGGAAGGTGTTCCCATGGGCCTGCCCGGCTTCTCCGAGTTTGAGGTCTGGCAGACCAGCGAGGAGACTATCCGTGCCGCGCGGCGGGTCCTGAACGAATTATAATCCATAAAACGACCCCGGAAAGCTGCAGTCAAGCTTTCCGGGGTCGTTTGTTGATCATCGCTTTTTTCTGGCAGCCGGTCTCCTGCGTTTCCGGGGCAGCATGGCATACACATACCCAAAGGCTGTGCCGCACACACCGCCCACGATGTGCATGAAGTTCGCCACATTATCGTGCGCAAAGATGATATCATACACCTGCTGGCCCAGATACAGTGCCGCCACCAGCAGCAAGTC
>VOFJ01001685.1_pt1 | contig 36682 bp, 53 predicted proteins | sample 5384081 | NCBI WGS metagenome assembly VOFJ01 (sample SAMN12384729, study PRJNA508395) | human gut metagenome | isolation source: healthy gut I | host: Homo sapiens
TCGGTAATACTTCGTTCAGTTACGTATTGCTGTTTTTATTTTTGCAAGATGTACTTTCACGAGTTCTGTTTTTTATTTAATATGCCTTTTCTTGAGGCTTTGGTGGAATCGGTAGAAAAGTGGCAAAGTATAACGTCAATATTGATTTCATAACAATCATTTACATTTGCAAATATAAAACTTTTCTGTTATGAATCTAAAACTCCTTGTTATAATAGGTTTAATGGATGTATCGTCCGACGAATGCACGGACTCGGTCGGTGTACTCCTGTTTATTCTCTTGGTATGAAACGGCATGAGCGGCTCCCGGCACAATCCATAGTTCCTTGGGCTCCGGTTTGGCTTCGTAAAGCGGGTATACCATCCAGGTAGGCACATACGTGTCTTTGTCCCCGTGGATAAATAACATCGGTAACTTGCATTTCGCCACCTGCTTCAATGAGGAAGCCTCTTTGAAGTTCCACACGTATTTTTTCTCACATAGCCAGCTTGTGGTGTATACATCAGTGGGAAAGGAGGAAGAAAGAAGGACGATTTCAGTTCATGCGAGAACTCATCCCATACACTGGTGTAACCGCAATCTTCCACAAAGCATTTGACAAAAGGCTGCTGCTCCTCACCGGATACCATCATTGTGGTGGCACCTCCCATTGAAATTCCGTGCACCGCCATTTGAGTGCTGTCTCCAAAAGATCTTGTTGGCAATGTTCATCCATTGGAGTACGTCGATCCGGTCTTTCCACCCCATTTGAATGGCACGTCCTTCGCTCTCTCCCTGATGTTGCAAGTCGGGAAGCAGGATATTATATCCCAGATCACGATTATACAGATAGCCGATCATGAACATACGGATAGCATTGTCGGTGTATCCATGAACGATTACCGCCGTTTTACTGGTTGGAGCAGGTGCGGCGATGTAAAAAGCGTGTAACTGTATGCCTTGCGGATTGATAATGAATGTATCCTTCAGAGCATTCACTTGTTTCAGGCTATCCACCCACGGACGCAGGAAAGGATAGTTTCTGTACATATAGGGATATGAATCGGCGTCTTTAGACAATATTTTGGCATTCGGCGTCAAGGAGAAGTTCAACATATAAAAACTCCCGCCGATTGTGCAACTGGTAAGTACCAGCATGATAATAATAATGCTGTAGACTGCTCTTTTCTTCATAATAAATCCCCTCAATTAAAATATCACGCCCATATTCTTAACTCTATCAGAAAACGGCTGTCAGCACCTTTATCTTATCGGTGCCATATTTCCCAAGCGGCAAATGCCTGTAAAAGTAGCATTTCCAAACCGTTTTTCGTAACAGCACCTTGTGCTTCTCCTTTTTTCATGAAAAGAGTGACGTTCGGATTATATAACAAATCGTAAAGCAAATGGTTTGGAGTGAGCAGTTCGTAAGGAATGTTGGGGCAGAAATCTACTTTGGGGTACATTCCTACCGGAGTACAGTTGACGATTACGGTGTATTCCTCCATGATTTCCGGAGTCAGTTCTTCGTAAGTCAGCATATCGTCGGTTTTGTGTGTCCGCGATACAAACACGCTTTCGATACCCAGATTCTTGAGTCCGTGGTAAACAGCTTTGGAAGCACCTCCGGTGCCGAGGATCAGTGCTTTTTTGTGCTGAGGTTGTAGCAACGGCTGAATAGATTGTGTAAAACCGATGATGTCGGAATTGTAGCCGACCAGTTTTACTTTTCCTTTCGGTTGGCGGATAATCTTAATGACGTTTACAGCGCCAATTTTAGCTGTATCCCGATCGAGTTCGTTCAGAAAAGGAATCACTTGCTCTTTGTAGGGGATGGTGACATTGAGCCCGCACAAGTTGGGATTCTCTTCAATAACTTCCATAAAATCATTGATATTGGGAATCTCGAAATTCACATATTCCGCATTGATGCCTTCGGATCTAAACTTTTCGTTAAAGTAGCCGATTGAAAACGAATGTCGCAAGGGGTAGCCGATTAAACCGTATTTTTCCATGACACGAAAGGATTAAATTAATTATTCATCATTCTTCATTATTTTGTCGCCGTATAAAGTGTGCAGATACCAAATGTCAACCGTCGGAAATGAACTTCGCCGAATCCGGCTTTCGATATGACTCCTTTCATGACTTCCCCTTGGGGAAATACTTTGATAGTGTCCGGCAGATAATGGTAGGCACTGTTGTCTTTGGAGAGAAGTTTGCCAAGCAATGGGATAACTACTTTCGAGTAGATGGTGAACAGTTGCTTCATGGGGAAGCGATCCGGAGTAGTCAGTTCCAGGATAACCAGATGTCCGCCCGGTTTCAGTACACGGCACATTTCGGAGAGACCTTTGTCCAGGTCTTCAAAATTGCGGATACCGAATGCTACGGTGATAGCGTCAAATCTATTGTCGGCAAAGGAGAGAGAAGTGCAGTCCTCCCGGGCAAAAGTAATTTTGTCCGAGAGTCCTTCCTTCTTTACTTTTTCACGACCCACGTTCATCATGCCTTCCGAGATATCCGTCCCGATTAGTTCGTCGGGTTTCAGTTCACGGCAAGCGAGGATGGCGAAGTCTCCCGTTCCGGTGGCAACATCCATGATGTGCTGTGGGCGGAAGGGGCGGAGCCAGGCAATGGCTTTACGGCGCCAGCTGCGGTCGATACCTAAAGATAAGGTATGATTCAGTTTGTCGTAAGCATGCGCAATGTTATCGAACATACGTTCCACCTGCTCGGTTTTCTTACCGTCTTCGTTGTAAGGCTTGATATGTTGTTGTGGGTAATCCATGCTTATTTGCTCAAGAAATTCATAACGTTCTTTTCGATACGTTCAGCGATGTTGCTGGTATCTTCTTTTACAAATTTCTCACCGGTGATATTCTCGAACAATTCGATGTAACGATCGCTGATGCTCTGTACGATAGCCGGAGTCATTTCAGGAACTTTCTGACCATCTTTTGCCTTGGAAACCATTTTCCATCAGCCATTCACGAACGAATTCCTTAGAAAGCTGTTTTTGAGGTTCGCCTTTTTCGAAGCGTTCCTGATAGCCGTCAGAGTAGAAATAACGGCTTGAATCCGGTGTGTGGATTTCGTCCATCAGGTAGATAGTGCCGTTGTGCTTGCCGAATTCATATTTTGTATCAACGAGGATCAGACCGCGTTCAGCAGCGATTTCAGTTCCGCGTTTGAAGAGAGCCAGTGTATATTTCTCAAGGACTTCATATTCTTCGGGAGTAGCAAGTCCTTGTTTCAGGATTTCTTCCTTAGAGATATCTTCGTCGTGCAGTCCCATTTCCGCTTTCGTTGTCGGGGTGACGATCGGTTCCGGGAATTTCTCGTTCTCGCGCATACCATCCGGCAGTTTTACACCGCAGATTTCGCGTACGCCGCTTTTGTAAGTACGCCATGCACTACCGCACAGATAGCCACGTACAATCATTTCTACCGGAAAGCCTTCGCACAAAACTCCGACAGTAACCATCGGGTCCGGTGTAGCCATTTTCCAGTTCGGACAGATGTCAGTAGTGGCATCGAGGAATTTGGCTGCAATCTGATTCAGCATTTGGCCTTTGTAAGGGATACCTTCAGGTAAAACCACATCGAAAGCCGAGATACGGTCGGTTGCTACCATGACGAGTTTTTCGCCGTTGATGTTGTACACATCGCGCACTTTTCCGTGGTACACGCTTTTTTGTCCCGGAAAGTTGAAATCTGTTTTTGTTAATGCTTTCATTGTTTTATTATAATTACAAATTACAAGTTACAAATCACAGAAACGACTAGTTGTTGACCTGTTTCACCGGTCGTTCGCCGTTGATAACCAGTTGTTCATTCTTTCGTTTCTCCCTTTCGGCTTTCGCCTCCTTGTCGAATTTTTCGTAAGCATCTACGATGCGTTCCACTAGTTTATGGCGTACAATATCTTTTTTGTTCAATTCTACAAAGCTGATTCCCTTTACCCCTTTCAGGATGCGGAGTGCTTGCACCAGTCCCGAAGTTTGTGAGGCGGGGAGGTCAATCTGAGTCATATCTCCCGTAACGATCATTTTGGTATTCATACCCATACGGGTGAGGAACATTTTGATTTGTTGTGTGGTGGTATTCTGCGCTTCGTCGAGGATTACGACTGCGTCATTCAGCGTACGTCCGCGCATAAATGCTAACGGAGCAATCTGAATAATGTTCAATTCCATGTATTCCTTTAACTTGGCAGCGGGGATCATGTCCTGCAGAGCATCATATAATGGTTGCAGATACGGATCGATCTTATCTTTCATATCGCCAGGCAGGAAACCGAGTTTTTCTCCGGCTTCTACAGCGGGCCGGCTGAGGATAATCTTTTTGATCTCTTTGTTTTTCAGCGCACGGACGGCGAGGGCTATGGCGGTATATGTCTTTCCCGAACCGGCGGGGCCGATGGCGAATACCATATCGTTTTTTTGGCAAAGCCTTCCACCAGTTTCAGCTGGTTCTCGCTTCGTGGGATGATGGGCTTGCCGGTAACGCTGAAAACAATCACATTTCCGGTCTGTTCCGCTTGCGGAGCATTCCCTTTTATAATGTCGATGATGACTTCCTCTTTCAGCGAATTATATTCAGCACAGTATTTTTCGAGTTTGGTGATATTTTCTTCGAAGGCACACATTTCCTCCTCATCACCCAGCACTTTGATGACATTGCCGCGGGCAACGATGCGTAGCTTCGGATATAAAGCTTTAATTAACTGTATATTGGCGTTGTTTACGCCGTAAAAAATAACCGGGTCAATATCCTCAAGAACAATCAGTTTCTCTATCATTGAATCGTATTAAAGAAAAATTTCTGCAAATTTAGTGAAACGTTTTGGATTCTTCGGCTGTTTACGGGTGAATTTTATTGCAATTTATACTCATCGTGCAGTGATGTGGAAACATCCCTGTTTTAATTCATATTTTATGTAGCATTTATCGGCTTGGCGCAAGTCTCTCAACACTTCAGACAGAACGAGTTTCAAGGTATCGGCATTGACATCCTGCAGAGGTCGTCCGTCTTCGTCTTCCACCTTTTTGAATCGTTTCCAGCTGACGTCAAAGGTTGCGCCATAGCAATGGGCGGAGTTTGCGGAAGCATTTCCATTCCGACGGCGGAGACGCTTCACGTCACTCTGCGAACGTAGTACGGAAGTGACGATGATCTGATTCGGGTTCAACCCTTTTGCTGTCAGTGAATCAAGAAAATTGGAGCCGATGGTGTCGAGCAATTCGCTGGCGCGGGGGACCAGATAGGGGATAGAATGCGTCAGAGAATCTACCGTATAAAATTGATTGTCGATGATATGGATAAGCTGTTCTTTCATCTTTTCGGCGGCGTCCCTGTCTTCCGGCGGGCAGATGCCGACAGCTTGGGCCACGGCGAGATGTTTATCATTCAAATCCGGGAAAGAACGTTTGTAACTGACTACACCACGGATGTTGCGAGGCTCGTTCAGTTTGAGAGACATATCTTTCTTTTTGCAGCCGGCAGTAAGAGTGACAAGTCCCGTAATCAATATAAATAAAGGCAGAAGGCGAAGTTTATGGTTGTTCATTTTTGATATTTTGCTCGCAAAGATATAAAAAATTGCCTACCTTCGAATGAAGGCAGGCAATCTCTATGAAATAATTTATTGGTTATTTCTTCTTCTCTTCTTTTTTCTCCTCCGGCTTTCCGGCAGGTTTCTCTTCCGTTTTGCTTTCCGGGTTGATGATGCCCTTTACCGTTTCGCCGATAGGCAGTTTATCCAGTACACCGAGACTTGGGGCTACTGTTTTCACCAGTGAACTGAGGAAATTGCTTGTACCTCCGTTTCCTCCGTCGAATACGGTGATATTGCCTAGGTTCATGTGTTCGAAAGCCTTCACTTGTTCTCCGGCAATTTCCTTCCATTGGTCTACCATCTTGTATTGATGGCGATGGCAGGGTTCGATTCTGCTGCTCTGACCATAGCCTCGAAACCTTCTGCTTCTGCGAGCAATGACCTCTTCTTACCTTCTGCTTCCGCTTCCAGTTTCAGTTGGATAGCTTTTGCTTCCGCTTCCGCTTGTGCCAAAGTCGCTTTTGCACGTGCTTCCGCTTCACGGGTAATCTTTTCGGCGATGGCATTTGCCTGAAGAATAGCTTCCTGTCTGGCGATTTCCGCAGGAACAATCTTTTTCAGCCTTCAATGAAGATTCTACTTTCCGTGCCTTAGCTTCTTCCACTTCTTTTTGGGCGATTTCCCGGGCAGTTTGTACGGCAGCTTCCGATTTTGCAGCGGCTTCACCGGCTTGCTTGTCGGCATTTGCCTGTGTGACGGCTAATTCGGCATTTGATAAGGCCACTTCCTTCTGTGCGTCATTACGTCCGATAGCCGCTTTCTTAGCAGCTTCTGCCTGTTTGATTTCCATGTCGGAGTTCAGTTCGGCGACACGGCTTTCCTTTTCGGTGTTTGCCTGCTCGATGCGGATATTCTTTTCCGCTTCCGCTTTGGCCACTTGCGATTCTTTTTCTGCGTTGGCAAAGGCTACCTGAGAGATTCTCTCCTTATCCGCATTTGCTACAGAGATTTCCTGTTGCTTCTTGGTTTCGGCAATGGCGATATCCTGGTCTTTGCGGGTTTCCGCAACCTTGGTTTCACGTTCCTTTATCTGATTGGCAATTTTGATAGCACCCAGCTTTTCCTGTTCTTCGATGTTGGCTTGTGCTTCGTTCAGAGCCTTGCTTTCAGCTTCCTTACCCAGGTTGACGATGTAGTTGGCAGCGTCGCGGATATCACTGATGTTGATGTTCATCAGATATAAACCGAACTTGCGGAGTTCCGTGTCGATGTTGTCTTTTACTTTCGACAAGAATTTATCACGGTCGGAGTTCAGCTCTTCGATAGTCATGTCTGCAATCACCAGACGCATCTGACCGTATACTACATCCGTAATCAGGTTCTGTTTGTCATCCATTGTCAGTCCCAGCATACGTTCGGCTGCATTTTGCATCACTTCGGGGTCTGTACTGATGGCTACGGTGATGGTGGTGGGTACGTCCACACGGATATTTTGTGCAGATAGGGCACCTGTCAGTTTACAGTCTATCTGCAATGGTTTCATAGAAAGGAATTCGTAGCCCTGAATGATCGGCCATACGAAAGCAGCTCCACCGTGATATAACTTGGCTGATTTCTTTTCTCCCCCCGTTTTACCATATACAACGAGGACTTCATCACTCTTACATTTGCGGTAACGCGAAAGGATACCGATAAAAGTGAGTAGGATGACTGCCACTAGTATAGCAGCCATGATTAACATTTCTTGTGTCATAAAATTGTGTATTTGAATAGTTATTTAATGTATAAAGTTCCGTCTTTGTAGCTGCTGATGATTGTTCTGTCTCCGGTCTGATATGCTTTTCCGGTTTCGGAGATCACGTCCACTTCGCGCATGGCGCCGTCCCGGCTTGTCTGTACTGTATATTTGTTATCACTTTGCTTGAAGTAATGGTGCATTCCCGTCCTACCAGCTGATCGGTCTCTTCAGACCGGTTCACTTGCTGCAGTTGATAGGCTTTCTTATAAAGAAACCATACGGCAAAGACAAAGAACAGACCTACCAGAATTCCGATTGCATAACTTGCTATATCGGCATTTCCTACGAGGTACATATACCATCCGAATCCGATCCCGAAGTGGGTGAGACCTTTGAAAGATACTACGCTGCTGATATCAGCATCCACGTCCACATCTGCATCTATGTCTCCGAAGAAAATGGATAATACGAATTGAATAAGAAAAATTCCTGTAGTGACGAGGGCGATGATTAGGAAGATGGTATGACTCATAGTAATTCTGTATTAATATAAATGTATCAGTTATAATACTCCAAATATACAGGTTTATAAGAGATAAACAAAGATTATTAGTCAAAAAATAAATAATTTCTATTTGCGGGGAGTTATCAGTGTCAGGTTATGCTCATTTTGTAAATCAGAAATCATTCTTCTGTTTTTTCTGGTCGCAGAAGTATTTTGGCTATTACATATTTTACGTTACACATTTTATGTAATACATAGATAGCAAACCTGTTTAACTTGTGCACAAAAAATCCCCACCCACTCAGCGCTACTTTCACAAGCTGCCTCTGAGTGGATTGAGGAACACAAACAAAACAAACAATATATTGTGTAATTTCTTACTACGAGTTATGAAACTTATACTCTTCTACAGTTTTTTTTTTATGCTGCAGGGCAATCAAGTACAAGCAGTGAATCTTCGCACAGTGTAATGGAACACTTTTCCAAAATACTGAGGTCGATTTCTACTTTTATCCTACCGCAGACATCTTGCACTTTGTGTCTGAAGTCTACAAAGCCCTTCACAAATTTCTCGATCCGGTTGGCTGAATGTTCGTAAGCATACCAGCGTCCGTTCTCTTCAAACAGATAGGCTTGGCGCATATCTGATGATTCTAGTTGCAGGATGTCTTTTGGTGTCATAATATCTTTAGAGTTTTAAGTTTTAATTTACTATTCTATTTAACTATTTCTACATCTCGTACGCAGCGAATAGAAAGTTTTCCCATTCTTTCATTAGCACTTCCGTTAGTTCCATCGTTTGAGAGAATTAAATTTCCTGATGTGCAAAAGAAGCGTGTATAATCATCTTTTTCATTTCCTGTTTTGTATTTCCATAAAGTACGAGATAGTGTATTGTTTACATCACTAGAATCATGGATATACATTAGCATCATTTCCCTCTGATTAGGTGCTCTCCAAAGACCTTTGTCTCTTTCATTCTTTTCCTCGGTATAATTTTTGCACCAACTGCGGTCGCCATCGTAAGTTTGATCATAATAGCCCTTTCCTCCCCATCCAGTACTTCGCCACTCATACCAATAAGAACGTATGACTCTTTCCCACGTCGTTATCGTGAAGGGATCGCCTTGGTTTCCTTTACCACTTTCTGTCTTATCTTTTGCCATCTGGAATGCATAAAAAGCTGGTTTATTACCATCTTCAAAGTTATTATGAATAGCGAGTTCACCTGATTGAACTCGTGAACGGATATTTTGATCAGTCAGTTTTGACATCACAAAGATTCGTTCTTTATCAGCTGTTTCGTCGGTAGCCAAATCTTTATTATAGACTTTTACTGTCGCCTTCTCTTTGTATTCAAAAGCCTGCTTAGGATAGGTTTCTTTTTTGATATCATTCGCTTGTGTTATATCAATTCCCAAGTTACGTACGCATCGGAAGTTCTGTGCACTTCCTGCTCCCCAAAGCGTTACCGCCGTCGGCATACAAATCACCAACAGAGGCACCTTCTTCTCCCCAAATTCTTTTTTTATCACTGGTAGAATAATGATAATTTCCTCGTTCGCTATATATAAAGTTTATATTTTCAGAGTCAACCAATGGTGATGGCAAACTTTTTGCTCCCAAATACATACCCATTAACTGTTCGCTGGTAGGTACATACCATTTCATTTCATCTGCAGTAATTATACCATCCCCATTTTCATCACGGTTGCGAGACAGGCAGCGTGCTACTACAACTGCTTCGTTTTGGGTTGTGAATGTATTCATATTTTGATCCCAACTGGTACGAGTGACATGACTATCCCAAGAGTTATTATTTTTTAAATACTGCCAAGTATTCCATAAACCATTGTAAGAGACAGCATCCGTAAAGTTTCCCCATATTGTTGCTGCTCCAGTTTCGTTAATATGCTCCATGCCCAGCGCAGTTCCTGATTCTTTGCTATAATAAGTTTGGATGGAACGCTGTGTAAGCATATAACGTGCTTTTGCATAGCTACTTTCATTATCAGTGCTATACTTAGGTGCGTACACCAACATGATGTAACGATCTGCAGCATTAGCAAAGTGACGCCAATAGGTGGTAGCATCATTTCCCCAATTTTGTCCTTTAGGGGGCTTACTATAATAATACTCGTCTACAAAAACTGTATAAAAAATATTGCTTAGTTTTGCTCTTGTCTTTTTTGCTGTATCATTATTATATCGCCTTATTATATCATCTCCTAAATTAAAGATATCAATAATAGTACCGTTATGTAATGCTAATTTTTTATCTGGATTCTTACCTGTATTTTTTGCTTGAAATGAATCCAATGATAGTCTTGTAGATTGCTGACATTGCTGGTTACATCGGCTTGATCTTTGTTTGTCACAGTACCAAATGGGGTTTTAACAACAAATTGCAAAGCATTTTTTTCCATTTTCGTCCGCTACGTCATTGTAGCTGAATCCCATAACAAAGCTATTGTAGTGAGCGTCCAAAGTACGGGCTTCTACTTCCGCATCGACTACATCGCCCTCTTCACCAGGACGGTTCTCTTTGTCTTCTTCAACTTCTACAACGATGTTATCCACGTTATTAATTTGGATCTTATAGGTATACTTCGTATTGCGATTACTGGTAAAGTTGGCAGGGTCATCGGTGCCACCTCCTAAGTGAATTATGTATGTCACATTTGCTACGCGGGTTACATCTTTTCCATCTTCCTTATGGGCTATTTCCATACTAGCCTTAATTTCTACGTAGGTGGCGAACGGCTCAGAGAACTTATATGTACCGGTATTGATAACCTTATCTTTGTTATCCGGGTCCTTTATCTTTTCTTCAGCCTCTCGTTTTGCGTACTCCGCTTGTCTTTCTTGAATATTCATCTTACTAACATCTGCGGTTATCTTTTCTCCGTTATACTCTTTAGCAGATTTGACGTTTTCCAACATATAGAAGTCAAAAGTACGATAAACTTTGTCGTTAGTTACTGTTCCGAATGCTTTAGAAATAGAACTTTCTTCTGCAAAATCATCTGAGTTGGTAAATACACTTTTTTCTTGAGGGAATACGGTTGATTTCAATGGCACGTTCTTTACTTGCCAGCTAATAGGAGTAAAGGTTTTAACCTCTGAACCTACTGCTATCTTGAATGTGATATGAGAATCTAAACGATTAAAGTTCTATTTTTTCCTGCAGAAACGTTTCCTTCTTCATTTATGATGCAATATCCTTCCGCTTTGTTTGGTTGATTGGTAGTTTTGTATGCTCCACTCATGCTTAGAGCTGCCTGTACTCTTTGGATATTGACTTCTGTTAAAGCTGCAGTAATATTGTTTTAAGTCGGATATTTTGTCAACATTGTCCAACTGTGATTTTAGGTTTGTACCAGTCAACTCTGTTGTAGTGACATTTGCTACTGCATAGATACGACATTCACCACTGGTAGTTTTCAAAACGATACTTCCTTTATTCTTATTAGTTGTTGTACTGACAATTTCGTCTGTAGAGAAAAAAACTTGCCTGTCTTTTTTTGTTGGCTGTTTGCATCAAATACTAATACATAAAGGTCATTTACTTGACTTTCTGCATCCTCGTCGAGTGATCGAGTTGAAACTTCGCTCATTCCAGAGATTGACATTCCCAGTTGAACTTCTACAGGAATACCGGCTTCTACTTTTTGTAGAAGATATAATTTCTTCATCTGTACAGGCATTAAAAATAATACAAGCCAGTGTGATATATAGTAATTTATTAATTACTCTTGATATGTTGTTTTTGCTTTTTTCATCAGACTTTCTCCTTGACGTTATTTAAAAAGGTGCTACTTCAATCTCTTTTTCATCCCATATAGCCACTTCATAGTCTATACCTACATCAATATCCATTTTCACACTTCTGATATTGAAAACGTACATATAGTTACGTAAGACATCATGAGGATTTCCATTTTGAGCAAATGCTAATGTATAAGTTTTGCTTTCTCCTTTAACCATTGCATCGATTTCTAAATAAGCTTTTTTACCCGTTACACCTACATTCTTATGTTCCGGAAGATATAAATGGTTCTCATAAGCATTCATTTCTGCATCTGTGATGGCACCGGAAGATATTGGTGTTGTGGATTGCTGAACATTAGTCGGAATATACGGTTTACTCAGATCATTAGAGGCACAATAGCCTGATGTATTATAGTTGCATAATCTGATTTCAGTAATTCTGAAATTATCTAAACCTTTGCCTTCATTTACTGTTACGTTAACTTTTGCAACGGCACGCGTTAATTCTAATTTTGCAGTATTATAATCCCCTTCTTGGAGTGGCTGTATTTCACATATTCCTGTCATGGGGATATAAGTACTCCAATCATCATTCGCATTGTAATTGAATACTAATTGATCATATAGTGCTTTTGGCGTTGTATTACTATTAATAATTGGGTTACTTGAGGTTATCACCTTCTTGTTTCCGCCATTTACAATTACAACAAGTTTAACGGCAATATTGGCATCATAACTTTCAAGCAATCTACCTTGTATAGTGCGTGTTATCTCTCCGTCTGTTCCAAAAATTGATACATACTTTACTTCTTCTTTGAATTGGTTATTTTGGAACGCATATATATGTACATCTTTTATTTTTTCGTTCTTTTTATTTCTCCGTCAGTATGGTCTCCGTCCGCGTTTCTCCAGCTCTTGTTACGGAACTATTAATAGCAAAATTCAGTACGAGGCTTACCCGTGCGTCTTTTACTATTTGTTGGTTCTTGCTACTATCTGGACACTCATCCATAACTCCGTCTGAAACACACGACGTTGCCATCATGCAGAGGATAGCCAGCAAATAATATGTCAATTTAGAGTATTTCATTCTTTTGTTATATTAAAGTTCAATATCATTAATTTGGATGATCCAGTCATTTACATCAATTACAGTTTTGATGAGTGCAAGCTTTTCGTCTACAAAAAAAATCTTTATGGTATATTCATCTTCACGGTCCAAGTATTCTTGGAGAGAATAGTTTCGATCTTTATATTTTTTCCGCATCTACTTCTTCGAAGTATTTTATCAGGTCGTCACTGTGGAATAAGACTTCTTGTGTTTGAGAATTCTTGATCGTTAATTCAGGAGTTTGTCCCTTCACAAGTCTTGCTACACTTACATCACAGGTGATGCCGTTATATTCTTTGGCAGGTTCGTTTTCTGCACTAAAAGCTCTTGTTGTTACAACTTCGGCTTTGGTATTGTATGGTTTATATGTTAATAAATTGTCTTCGAGCAATGAGTTGTCATAGTTCATATATCCGTTATCATCGTATATTGCACATTGGAAAGTTTCTTCTGTCAATGCTTTTGTTATTGGTCCATTGGATTGATTGACTTGTGCGACAATAACATGGATAGTATTGGTGTTTTTTCACTAATGACACATTGGTGATTTGCTGCCTTCCACTGCGGGTGGTCGGTCCTTTTTTTACTTCACCGTGCCAAAGCGAATATAGACTGTTGTCTACTATATATTGATCCTTTTCATCTTCGGAGGTGCTTCGGGTAGCTTGTTTGCGTAATGTTTTTACAGTCAGTTCATCAATCTTTGCTTGATTCGGATATAACAAAGGAACTGCAAATGATTCGTCATTTAACCCAGCCCATACTACTAAGCGGTATTGAGAAGGGTCTATTCCAACCACGTTCATTGCGTAGTCTCCTTCGCCCAATGGTTCACCTTCATCGGTCTTCTGGTAAACAAGGTTGTTGTTATCATCAAAAAGCATAAAGAGTGACGGTTCTTACCTGTTCGGCAAATACGTCCTTTTCTTCCATATTGTAGTCATACTTGAACTTGACACAATATTCGATGTCGCAATCTTCATTGTAATTCAATACTGAATCACAGGATGTGATTGCACCAGCCAATATTGCAAGTGACAATATTTTGTTTGCCTTTTCTTGTATGGTAGTTAATATTTGTTTCATCATTTCTTTTTTATGCTTTTGTGGAGCGTATGTTTTGTTTGTATGTAATGCTCTGTTTCTGTAGAGAAGAAAAAAAAATATTATCGGGAGAGGAGAAAGCCTCTCCCGATGTATTATTTAGAGATTAGAGATCGAAGTCATTTATTTGAATAGTCCAAGGATTGATTGTAGTTTCAACTACTAATTTGGTATCTTTATCTTCAGGATCTTTTGCAGGAGTAGGATGGCCAATCTCCTTGATATTTTTTACTGTTAATTTGTACCAGTTATTACGCATGATTGATACTGTTGTTTGACTCTCTAGGGTTGTCTTAATGTCAGCTTCGTAATAACAGATCCCCGAATTGTATTTTTTAATACCTAATTTGCTTAGTTCTTCACGAGTAGTCTCCTCAGTAATACTATTGATTGTTTCATCTTTATAGTATGCCTTCATTTCATCCAAATTATTAAAAAGAAATAATACTCTACATTATTGGTGAGATTGAGTAGTGCTCTAATATAAAAGTTACTGCTGATTTCTTTACCATCAATGCAGACTTGACCTTTGTAATGAACTCTGGTCGGGTTATTGTTTCCGTAATTGTCTAAACAGTATGTGATTTTGTTTAGTTCGTCTTTTGCAATCCATCTGTAATCCTTCTTGTCGTTGCCGTCAGTCGGATATGAACCTTGTGAGAAATACGGTTGTAAATAAATATCTTTCGCATTAAAACTGGCTTCTTTAATCCCATTTAGTGCATAAGTATTGTTGGTCAAGTTAGAGTATGAGTAAGCTAATAATTTAATGCTAACATTTGCCTCTCCATTGTCTTTGTTCTTATATTTTATACCATCATTAGCAATAGAAATTGAAGTGTCAAATTTTGTGCCTTCATCTAATTTAGCTGCTACACGGTCTACATTAATTTTAGCTATATTTACCGTTCCATCTGCTCCTGCCTGTATATTCAGACTTGTGCTACCACTCATCATGAATTTTTTATCTTTGGCAACTCCATTTACAAGATAAGCTAAACCATCCGGTTCAGAAGGTAATGTTTGCGCAGTGGTAAGAGTTAAAGTTGTAGGATTGGTAGTTGCACCAATTTCTAAATTTTCAGGGTTAATAAATGCGTATACTTTAACACCAGATCCTGCATTAACTTTAAATTCCTCTGTTGCATATGTTTTTTCTTTACCTGAAACACAGGAAAAGGACCTAAGTTTTTTTTAATTACTATGTTCTTAGCGTCATTTGGATATTGGAGTAGTACTGTAATATTTGCTCCATCAACTGTCCATTCTAAATCGTTACCGTCTTGCTTGTCACCAGTTGTATCACCATTGGCTCTTGTTGTTTGGTTGGCGAAATTGAAATAAAGTCTCATGCTCGCTTCTTCAGTTGGAGTTTGGTTACCGTTGTCAACGATTTCGTCAATGTCATTGTTGCTACAAGCTGTCATGGCTGCTACTGCCAAACCTGCTAATAATAAATTTTTTACTTTCATTTTTGTTTTGATTTTAATGTGTGATGCTATAATTTTCTTTTTTAGTTTGCACACTATATATAATGTATACTGTGCTAATTGTTTTTTTTCTTCTTTTGAGGAGAGTCATCTAAAGGATGAGGAGCGTTTGTTTTGTTAAAAACATCATTTTTTTTTAATGGGAAGCCCTTATATTATATAAGGAAAAAAAAGTAACTTCCGAGAGAGGAATGATTTTGTTTGTTTCTAATAGGCAATGTTTCTTTAATTGTTTATATACTGATTTTATTGTTTTGTTCTTTTGTTTGTTTTTCGCAAGAAACTTTTGTTCCTTATCGACATTGCAAAGGTATGGGAGAAATGCGAAATCGTTAATTGGTGTTTTTTTCAATTTTTAAGGTGAATTTTTCAATCTTTCAAATAGGCTTTTGGGGTGGGTGAATTGATCGTTTATTGAATGATTTTTGGGCTAAATGAATGTTTTGCCGCCTATCTTTTCTATTTACCGCTGTTATTATTTTATTATTTTCTTCAACTATTTTAGATATAGCGAATAGAATTTGCAACTAATGTGTGGGAAGTTAGTGAAATTGTGTTTCGTTCATCTCGATTTGAATGATTTACTACTGCTTTGCATCACACTGAGAATTATGGCACCGATTAGGGTTCAGATTGTTCAGTTTTATCATGAAACTCTTTGTTCATCGGCATTCCGGCTGAAAGCACTACCCTAAAAACAAGGAATACCGCTTTCAGTGCTTTCAGCTGTGTTACCAAATTCAATCATCGTCTTACCACCAAATATACATTTCCATATTCCGTATGCTTCCGTTCTACCCCCATTTTTATCAATACTTGCGCAAAATGGTTCGGATTGAAACCTCGCAGAGCGGCAGCGTTCCGTTTCTTCAGTTCTTTATAAATATCGGCGGCAGAAAGTCGCAGATATTTCTCTTCTGCTGAGGCTGTGGTGCGGAAACAGCTGAGAAATACCTCTTCGGCAGGGCAAGTACGGTAAAAGGGTGCATTGTTCTGTTGTATTTCACGTTCCGTTTCTTTGTTGAACCAGTACGGACACCCGTCGGCAAGCTCTGCTTTCAGTTGGGCGAAGATCTGTTCATGCTCGATTCCCTCACAATCTATCGGCTTTTCTACTTCTACACAGAAGAAACGGCGGCTGCCTGTCGGATCACTCATCAGATCGGAGCGGTTGGAAGTTCCGATGAAAGAAGCGATGCGCGGCAAGTCCCGGAAGTTACGCTGATACGCTTTGCAGACGTGGAGACTCGACATTTGCATTAAATTCTTCAGAAGCGGCATTTTACTCTCTGCATATTTGTCGAATTCATCCAGATTGATCAGTCCCATTTCTGACAGAAGACGTTCTGCCTGTCCTTCTGATGTCAGTTTGAGATTATCCATATAGTAACGTTGCAGTACTTTGGGCATCAGCGATTTGCAGAAAGTCGATTTCATCCGTCCCTGTTCGGCACTGATCAGGATGGGAGCCAGGCTGTTGGCATGGACACCCGTCTTTCCTTCCCATTGGGCAGCCAGTCCTAGCATCCATGTGTGGAATCCCTTTACCCATAGAGGTAGTGCGGATACACGTCGGGCAAGCGGAGTCAACCGGTCGATACCGTCCCAGGGAGGAAGTTCGTCCATATAAAGCCGAAAGGGATGATACTCTCCGATCTGTGTGGAATAAATATATCGGCTCACATCTTTATCCCAGCAGGAAATGCCTTCTGCATGAGCTTCCATGCAGAAGGTGTTCAGTTCACGTTTTCCGATAGGACGAAATTCGGTCTTTGCTCCGCTTAATGGGCGAAATTCTGTTTCTTCCGTCAGGCGGTTGTAGCGGAAGTCATAGTGAGTTTGCAGAAAGGTGTTGACCCGTTCCGTCAGGCAGGCGGAGTTGTTGGGAGACTGCTGCTTCGGTTCGGGCGTTGCGGAAACGGAAGGTGTGTCAATCTGTGATACGCTCTCTTTTTTCCATGCCTTTATCAGCATGGCGATCATTTGGGTTACTTTTTCCATCATATTTGTTCTTTTTTTTAAGTTTCGTGCATCAAAGTTACAATGCCGGGATAGCGATTTGCAAGTGTTTTCGATAGATTCCTTTAAATACTTCCGTTTATGAAATAACGTAGGAATCATTAGGTTTTCCTGCCTTTCTGTTGTAACTTTGAAGGCGCAAACATCAGAGGCTAATGCAGATTAGCTGATCAGCTATCCTTCATTAGTCAATCGGCTAATCTCCATTAGCCGGGCAGCCATAGTACATTAGCCGATGAAAATGAAGCTTCTTTCATCGGAAGTTTCCGTAGGAATAACAGATTAGAAGTACTTATTTAATAAAAGAGGAAGCTATGGCTATATTATTTGACTGGTATGAGAACCCGGTATCACCGGATCAACCGAAGAAAAAAAGATTTCATCCCCGCATTGCTTACAATGGTCAGGTAGATACGGACGAAATGAGGAGTAAGATTCAATCCCGTTGTACGCTGAATGAAGTCGATGTGACTGCTGTACTGGATGCTCTTTCGCAGGTGATGGGAGAGGAGTTGGGAGAAGGACGGCAGGTGCATCTGGATGGCATCGGTTATTTTTACCCCACGCTGACTGCTACGGAAGAGATAGCCGCCGACACTCCGCGACGGAATATGAAAATCAAACTGAAGGCTATCCGCTTTCGTTCGGATCAGAAATTGAAAAACTCTATCGGATTAATTAAGGTAAAGCAACTGAAGAAGAATTTTCATTCGTCCAAACTTTCGGAAGTAGAGATTGATATGTTGCTGAAGGAGTATTTCAGTACGCATCAGATGATGCAGCGCAGAGATTTCCAATCTTTGTGTGGCATGGTACGTTCTACGGCTATGATTCATATCCGGAGAATTTGCCAGGAAGGAAAGTTGCAGAATCTCGGATTGCGTAATCAGCCGATCTATGTTCCTGTTCCCGGATTCTACGGGACATCCAGAGATCAGCCGACGCTCCGGTAAATTCCCGGCTGAAAGGACTGAAGGCTGAAAGGGTGCTTTTTCGGGGGCGGCTTTCAGCCGCTTTCGCCTGCTGGCAGGCGGTTGTGGCGGATGGCTGAAAGGGCTGAAACGCTTGAAAATAAAAAAACATTCCATGAATATTTATGGGGCTTTTTTTATTTTTGATGAAGGCAATATCGTGATGTTGTTTAATGGCTTTCAGAAAAAGACACAAAAAACGCCCGAAAGTGAGATTGAAAAGGCAGTAAAACTTAAAAATGAATATTATGCAAGTAAACCCTGACGTTGGAAGTATGGATGCTGTATTAGACAAATTGTACGGCAAGGTAGGTACCAACAAGTCCTATATATCTAGAATTGAGAAAGGAGCGCTTGAGCCGGGAGTCGGACTTTTCTTTCGTATCATTGATGCATTGGGCTTAAAAGTGGAGATTGTTAAGCCGATGATATGATGATTATGATATAAAAAAACGCACTGCCTTCTCAGGTGGTGCGTTTGTGTTTTGGGGTAAAATTGTTTGTTATTATTCTTTGGGGTAATTTCTTATGCTTTTTTAGTTGTTTCATATTGGTGTCCGCCTGAGTGGTGAGTCCACCGGCTTTTGCTGCATTGAAATATTTCTCTGCCGCATCGTAGTCGCCTTCCAGCAGTGCGATGACTCCCAGGTTATTCAGCGTTTCGGGAGCTTTCTGATCAGCTTTGGCAAGATGCTTCTTCGCTGTTGTCAGGTCTCCGCCTTTCTGTATTTCCATGGCTCCTGCATTCAGATTGGCAATAGGGTCATCCGGGAACATGGTGGCTGCTACCTGGAACGAACGGTTGAACTCTTCGCTTCCCGGCTGACAGCTTTTCGCAATCCGATAGATTTCTTGTAGGCTCAACAGTTGCGGACGTGTCTTGATAATCTCTTTGGTTTCTTCCAGATTGAACCCGCGTACGGTATAGTTGACGGTATAGTCTGAATGACGCAAAGCCGGATAACATTCTTCCAATATATATTTATAAGTTTGAGGACCTGCCAATTGAGCGATCTGGCGTTCTTTCTTGTCTATGTCCAGTGTCGAGTCATCCATCAGTTTCAGTATCTCGTCCTTCTTCTCCAATGAAGAAGCTGCGATAAACTTGCGGAATCCTTCCCAATCTTCAGAAGTATACTCTGAAGTGATCAGTTTATTGTCGAACTTGTAATAACTGGTCACATAATCTACCAATGCCTGTGTACGACCTTTTGCCAGTCGGGTATTGTTGGCATATCCACCTTCCGGTGATGCGTAACCGTGAATTTTTATACTGCTGAGCGTTGTCTTGTCATCATTACGTACACTGTCAATGGTAGCACGTATCTTGGCCAGCTCTACTGTGTTGCGACGATACTCCGGTCGGATGATAATTTGGTTCACCGGGAAGTCGAGGAAAGCGCTTCCTTCTATGGCACGGTGCTTGACGGCTTCTGCCTGTGGAGTGATATAGGATATAGCGGGCTGTAGCTGCACGGGTAAAATGTTCAATCGGGTGATTAATTCACCGCTGGTCTCCTCTTTCAGGTCGCAGCAGCCGCATACATCAATATTTAGTTTCATTTCCGCATCACGCATCCAGGCTTCGAACTGGAATTGCTGGTGGTAGTTGATAATCTGTTCTTTATTATGCTTGCGACGGATAACACTGTAAGTATTTTCCGAAGGAGCGATGTTATTGCGTTGGTTTACTACTTCACGTTTGCGACCGTAAACTACGATGGAAGGTAGTATCTTGGTGCGGCCATTTGATTCGAGGAACGGAGTGAGGGTGGCGACATGATTGGAGGAGAGCTTCAGATTCTCCTGCATCACGATATCCATATCGATGCTCAGCACATTGTTATCTTCATTGCGTGTGATAGATTCTTTCTCTATACGTACCTGATCTCTATAAAGTGTCTGCGCTTTCCCGCCCAATACAGGCAGCAGGCAAAAGAGTATGCATAATATCTTTTTCATATTTGTTTTGTTTTTTAGAATAAATAGATTAAACTGATAGCAGCTTTCGTGGGACCTAAATAGTTCTTATGTCCTTCGCTAACCTTCTCACCGCACGTCTTGCATTCGAACTGCTCATACTTGACACGTGCGTAACCTACACCAATATTCCCTTCCAGATTCCAATGCTTGGCAAGAATCCATTGATAACCGTAGGAAATACCAGCACCGAAGAAATTGCCTTTGAAGCGGTGGTCCTTCAGTTCCGGCCAGATGCCCCAGGGCATATTGATGGCGGCAGCCTGGTAGACGCCTCCATGTACATGGAATCCCACAAAGTGTCCATTGAACTTGTCGCAGAACCAGTAACGGAGTTCCGGCTGGATGGCGAGCATCTTCATCATCTTCTGATCTTTGTATTTCCAGGGATTATAGTTGGCATACAAGTCCAGCGTTAACTTCTTACTCAGACCGACTTCGGCTCCGAGATTGATAATTTTCATCGCGTCCATTACAAGATTGGTTTTCACTCCGACTACCTGACTATATAATAAGGTAGAAGCAAACAGGGTAACGAACAAAAATAAGATTCTTTTTCTTTTTCATCGCATGATGGGTTTTGTTTGTTGATGTTACAAAAGTAGGTTAATGCAGATAGCTGTTGATTGGCAGATTCATCTTTCTTGCCTTTGTCTTCAATGGAAATTGATAAGTAGGGGTGGTGAATAATTCATTTATGGGTGGTTGATCATTCGTTGTTGTTAATTGGTGTTTTTGTCTTTTGTGATGAATGATTTGCATGTGGGTGGTGTTTTTAATACTTGTAGAACTTAGTCAATCGCTTGAGTAAGCTGTATTTCATTCGTTAAAGAGTGGTAATTCATTTATTTTTCTTTTCAGAAAGTTTTCCTTATTGAATAAAATACCTATGTTTGCGATGTGCAAACGAACAAGGAAAGATAAATAAGACAACTTAAGTTTAAAATTCCCCCTAAGGAAAAAGAATAAAAAAAAAAATAAAAAAGTAAAAAAACCGCGAACTGATAAATAACGATTCGCAAAAGCAGATTAAATGAATAAGTAAAATTTAGGAGGAACTAATATGAAATCAATTAAATTCTTTTTTCGCATGTGTATTGGCATTAACTTTTTTGTAGCATGTTCTAATGCTGAAAGTGACAGTTTTGAAGATAATACTTCAAACTTCGAATCCATGAAATCTTTATATGGTATATTGAGTCGGCAGCTTACGATCAGAAAGCTGAGGAAATTCCTTCTGTTACTGCAGAGGAAATGGCAAGTGTGCTGGAAGCGCTTCGTCAGAATGGTAATACTGTCCGTAACTGTGAATCGGAAACAACAGAAGGATTTTATGGTGATGCTACTGATAAGAAAGCGGTGAAAATGCTTGCCGAATATCAGGCTCGTACAAGAAGTGGCGCTTTCGTTGAGCAATTCGCATTATGTGTATCATTGAACTTTAATATAGATAAAGGTGCGGTGTATTATATCGGTACTACTTACTCTTCTTCGACTGACTTATTCAGTTGGCAGGGATATGGCGCTTCTTTATCAACAACTGCTGACGGTAACAGCATCTTCAATTCTACTACTTATCTTTATTTCCGTGTAAGCGACCAGGGGAACTGTGTAGTAAAGGTACCGGTAAACTTCAAAGGTAGCTATAACTTTGCTGCCGGTCAAGGAACTTATAGCTTTACTCTGAAAGCTGCTAAATAATATCATAAGAATTTATTGCATTTAGGTATTAGTATAATATATATTATTAAGGAGTGTCTGTATGATATGAGTCGCTCCTTTCAATAAAAAAGAGGAACCGAGCAGCAAACAATATAATAATTGGAGATTGATTGCGTAATGAACAAAACAAACGGCAAAAAGTCTTTCTATTTCAAAAGAATAGGAGGGCTTTTTTGTTTTATTGTGAATTATTTCTAAAAAAATATTTGTTATGTGATTTGATGATAATTATTTTGTCTACCTTTATCGACCAATACACATGAACAAAATACTATTAAGATATGAGGAAATTCTTCTTTTTACTACTGGTATTGTCAGGTATTTTCCCTGCATATTCAATAGATACTCATTGGAATCTGGAACCGGTAGTAATCAAAAACGGAGTCAGTGACAATACTATTTATAATGTTTGTTATGGAAGTGACGGTTTTATATGGCTCTCTACTGATAAAGGAATTTCACGTTATGACGGATTTAGATTTCGTGACTATCCCCTCATTATGGGGATTGATTCTCTTTCCACTCCTCTGCATCAAGCTGTGAAAAAACTTTGCGAAGGTCCCGACGGTTTATATTATGCGTTACTTTTCCAAGGTGGAATTACTTGTTTTGATAAGGATATTGAAAAGTTTTTTTGCCGGTACGTTTTGATAAGCCTCTGGAACTGAAAGATATTCTGGATTTCTGCTGGAATGACGGGAGTTTGTATTTGGTTACTTCACAAGGTTTATTTGAATCGCGCATTGTTCGCAAGACAGAAGGAAAAACATGATTTTGTGTTATGTCTTTTGAATCCTGAGCCTTTGGTAAGAGGAAAGGTTGCTCATCTTTGTAGTGATAGAAAAACAAATTTGTATTTCTCTGTTAATCAGAGGAAAGTGGTACATTATGATTTAGTGGCGAAAAAACTTCTTTGATTAAGGAATACAGCGTAGTAAATAGATTGTTTTTAAGGCATGGTTATTTATGGATTTGCCGATTATGGGATGACATTATATGTTATGACCTTAAAACGAATGAGGAACGTGTTATCTCCATGGAAGGAAAAGATCAGTCTGAATTCTCTAATTCTTATGTTACGGATCTGGTTTTGAAAGATAACCGGACTTTTTATTTGACAACTTGGAATGGATTGTATAAGTTGCGCTTCGATAATGACAATCTGTGTAAGAGTCCGTTTGTGTTGACTTTGCTGACGAAGAATGAGAAGGCATTCCATTCGAGTATTGAGAATAAAATGACCAGCCTGTTTTGGGATGATAAACAACAAATTCTTTGGGTAGGTACATTTGGCGGTGGGGTCGTGAAATTTGATATTAGTGATAGTATGTACAGTAGGGTACGGCAGGATTTTTGGCTCTCGGGTGGATGGTATGGTCGAAGATTCAAAAAAGGATATGTATGGTTGACCGTTAGCGATGGAGGGATTATGAAAAGTACTACTCCTGTGTTTGTCGTTGGATACACATTTTGAACCTTGGAAAAAAGCATCAGACTTTTTCCGGACGCTTTCATATATATAAAGGTAAGAACGGGAATATCTGGTTGGGTAATAATTGGGGAGAGATTGTTATCATTGATCCATTAACAAATGAGGTGGAGTCCTTTCATCTGCAAAATAATAAAGGTGAGAGGATACAAACTGTTATTTATAGTCTTTGCCTGGACTCATGGAATCGTTTGTGGGTAGGCACTTCAAATGGGTTGATGCAGGTTGAACTTGAAACTCACGAATGCAAGAGCATTAAATTGCCTGAAGAAATAAAGAATGTATTTGCAATAGCAGAGGATAAAGAAGGCAATGTGTGGATTGGGACGGATAGAGGTTTGAAAAAGACTTGAAACGGATGGAGTACAAATTAGAGTAGAAGGAAATATTGAGAGAAAATGGACTGGAAGAGGCGGCTGTACGAACTATTTATGTAAATAACTATAATCAGATTTATGCAGCTTATTTGAATGTCGTTATCCGTATTGATGGAAGGGAGAAGGATAAGTTGGAAGCTATATACACTTTGCAAAAAACGGACTGACCAATGGACATGTAGGCTGTATGGTAGATGATCGTATCGGGAATACTTGGGCCGGAAATAATGTCGGAGTGATGACGATTAGAAATGGGCAGGATGCTTTCTATAATTATCTTTCGGTAGGTAATTGTAGTGCGGTATGCCGTTTGAATGATGGACGGTTGCTTTGGGCAAATTCTTGGGGATTGATTTTCTTTGATCCCTCTGCTACGAAAGCGGATTGTGAAAGAAGGCAGCTGATGCTGACAGATATAGCAGTGGGTGGAGAAACGATCTTGGCTGGGGAGAAACGAAATGGACAGTTGATTCTTTCAGGTTCTCCGGAACAACAGAAAAAGCTTGTATTCAATTCTGATAACAATGATTTCCATTTGTTCTTTTCCGATTTACGTTATGGGATGGCTGAACGTAAGATAGCTTATCGATTACTTCCCTTAGATGTAAGGATTGGAGAATGGTGCCACTTTCGGAAGGCTTATGGTTCAATGGACTGTCTGCCGGAAAATATACTTTGCAGGCGAAACTTGTATTTCCGGATGGTAAGGAAGGGGATGTGAATGAGATTCTTGTGGTTGTAAAAGATAAATGGTTTCAAACTATTTGGGCTTATATAGCTTATGTTTTGTTACTTGTCGCATTTTCTTGTTTTTTTCTACATTTATTTTAAGAAGAAAGAGCAGCGTAAGCAGATGCACCGTGACCGGGAGTTGGTATTGAAAGAGAACTTGAGCCTGGAGAAGATGAAGCAGACTCAAAAGAAGGAGATAGAAGCTTTGCGGAACGGCTTGCTTATGTTGTTTGTACAGGAATTGCGTACTCCTCTTTCGTTGATCATCGCTCCGTTGAAAGAATTACAGAAAGACAATTCCCCAAATATCGAACCTTTCTTTGCAGGTTGCATACCGGAATTCGCTTCGTATGGTTGATGCTTGTGATCAATTACTGGCTATATACCGACAGGGGAGTCCGGAAACGAAGTTGGAAGTAGCTCCCTATTCGGTAGAAAAGATGATTGATAGTAGTGTCTTTGGAGTCCGTGATTTGTTGAAAGTATATCCGATTGATTTTCGTTGCGAGAAAAGGCTCAAGAAAGAACTGGAATTCTATGTAAATAAGAAGAAAATAGAATTTATTATTCATAATCTGTTGACAAATGCTTTCACTCATACGCATTATGCAGGAACAGTTTATTTTTCTGTTTGTGAAATAATAGAGAATAATGTGCATTATGTCAGTCTGATAGTAGAGGATAATGGAATGAAGAAGGTGAGAACTTCCGAGCAATTAATGAGTGAGAACGGGACATTGGATAATGATTTATCTGCCGCACAGTTAGGCTTTTCTATTATGCGGCAGATGATAGAGGCGCATCAAGGAACAATCTCATTGGAAAGTGTTGAAGGAAAGGGGACAAAGGTAACGGTGAATCTTCCGGTAGATAGAGCCGTCCTGGAAAGTGAGCCGAATATATTGTTTATTGATCCGGAAGAACTGCCTGAAGTAGAACCGGAAGTGTTGGATCAACTCAAAGCTGATTCGAAAATTAGCGAAAATATAGGGAGACAGGGTCCAATACTTTTTCCGGGAGTATTGTCTCCTAAAGAAATGGCACAATCTGTGACAAATGAAGAGAAAAAGACAATATTAATTGTGGAAGATCATAAAGATATTCGGCTTTATCTGAAAGTTTTATTTGGGAATGAATATAATCTGTTGATGGCTACTAACGGTCAAGAAGGCGTGGATATGGCTATGAAAGAGTTGCCGGATTTGATAATTTGTGATGTCATGATGCCGATAAAAGACGGATTTGAATGTTGCCGTGAAGTAAAAAGAATGTCCGGAAACTTGTAGTATCCCTTTTATTATGCTGACAGCGAAGGTAGAGGATGACGATATTATCCATGGTTTGGAGTTGGGAGCAGATGATTATTGTGTTGAAACCTTTCACACCCGGTATTCTGAAAGCGAAAGTCAGTAATTTGATTAATGGCCGTCAGACGTTGAAACAAATGTATGCAAAGTTATTTAAGTTACCTGGAGCAGATGCCGTTGACGCAGATGAAACAGAGCAGCCGGGAAAAGAAGAAGCAAAGGCAGAAGATCCATTTATCACTTCCGTAATTAAAATTGTAGAGGAAAATATCTGTGAAGCTGACTTTAGTGTGAAGAAGCTTGCATCGGAATTAAATATGAGTCAGCCGACTCTTTACCGAAAAGTGAAGCAAAGTACGGACTATACGATTATAGAACTTATCAGGGGGAGTACGTATGCGTCGTGCGGGTGTATTGTTGAAAACGAAACAATACGGTGTGCAGGAAGTAGCTGAAATGGTGGGATATAATGATATTCCGACGTTCCGTAAACATTTTGTAGACGCTTTTGGTACTACTCCTTCTACTTATGAATAAAAAATGAGTACTTTTGCACACGAAAAACCCTAAAATGAGGAATTAGCGTGCAAAGGTATTTTATTTATTTGGCTTACGACGGGACCAACTATCATGGTTGGCAAATTCAACCGAATGGGATTAGTGTGCAGGAATGTCTGGTGAAAGCGTTATCCACTTTTCTACGTTGCGAGATAGAGGTAGTGGGGGCGGGTAGAACAGACGCCGGAGTACATGCTTCTTTAATGGTGGCTCATTTCGATTATGACGGACTATTAGATACAGTTTCTGTTGCTGAAAAATTGAATCGTTTGTTACCTCCGGATATTTCTGTTTATCGGGTTTGCCGTGTAAAACCGGAAGCTCATGCCCGTTTTGATGCAACAGCAAGGACTTACAAATATTATGTGACAGCAATAAAGTATCCTTTCAACCGGCAATATCGTTGGCGGATTTATAGTTCGCTGGATTATGAACGGATGAACGAGGCTGCACGTACCCTTTTTGAATATAGCGACTTTACAAGCTTCAGCAAACTTCATACGGATGTAAAGACCAATATCTGCCATATCACTCATGCCGAATGGACAAAAGTGCAGGAAGATGATGCTACTTGGGTGTTTACCATCCGTGCCGACCGTTTCCTGCGAAATATGGTGCGTGCCATAGTAGGTACACTGATTGAGGTGGGAAGTGGAAAACTTTCTGTTGAAGATTTCCGAAGAATAATCGAGCAGCAGGATCGTTGCAAGGCCGGAACATCTGCTCCGGGACAAGCCTTGTTCTTGGTCAATGTGGAATATCCGGAAACCTTGTTTATATAACTAATAACTTATAACAATCTTTTTTATGTGGTTATTATTAGCTTTTCTCTCAGCCACTTTGCTGGGCTTTTATGATGTATTCAAGAAGAAATCGTTGAAAGATAATGCAGTACTTCCTGTTTTGTTTCTAAATACATTCTTTTCCAGTCTCATCTTTCTACCGTTTATCCTGATATCCGTTTATGAGCCGGATCTGTTGGGAGGAAGTATATTCAATGTCCCTGTTGCGGGTTGGGAACAGCATAAATATATTATCATCAAGTCATTCATCGTGTTGTCTTCATGGATATTCGGATATTTTTGGGATGAAACACCTTCCTATCACTATCGTGGGACCTATCAATGCTACTCGTCCGGTAATGGTGCTTATCGGAGCGATGTTGGTATTTGGCGAAAGGTTGAATCTCTACCAATGGATTGGGGTGATGCTGGCTATTGCTTCTTTTTTTCATGTTAAGCCGTTCGGGAAAGAAGGAAGGAATTGATTTTAAGCATAACAAATGGATACTTTTTTATTGTACTGGCTGCCATTACAGGTGCTATCAGTGGTTTGTATGACAAGTATCTGATGAAGTCATTGAACCCGATGTTGGTGCAGTCTTGGTATAATGTTTATCAGGTTTTTATCATGTGTCCTATTCTGCTTCTGCTTTGGTGGCCTAAACGGAAGTCTACCACACCGTTTCGTTGGGACTGGACAATTATCCTGATTTCCGTATTTCTTTCGGCCGCCGATTTCGTTTACTTTTTATGCATTGAGTTATGATGATTCTATGATTTCCATTGTTTCGATGGTCCGTCGGGGAAGTGTAGTTGTTTCTTTCACTTTTGGAGCACTCTTCTTCCGTGAAAAGAATTTAAAAAGCAAAGCGATTGACCTTATACTGGTGTTAATCGGAATGATATTCTTATATTTGGGGTCTAAAAGTTAAAACGGCAGATTCATAATCTGACTATTATAGGTTAAATAAGATTGATATGAAAATAAATAGACTCGTTTCCGCTATATTCTTTTTTGTTGTAGGATTGTTTTCGCTGGCTTCTCTTCAGGCGCAGGAAGCTAAAACTTTGTTTGTGAATATCCCGGATTCATTAACTCCTTTGCTTACTAAAGTAAATCGTGAAGATTGTATTGACTTTTGGAAAGCAAGATGAAAGCGCAAGTTGAAAACCGTTTTGGTAAAAAGTCGGAAATGACAGAGCTTGGTACGGATTATGTCCGTATGCAAATGTCTCCGCAAACATCTTGGCAGATGAAGGTGTTGGCACTGAGCGATACGACGAAAGTGGTATGTCTGGTCTCTACTGCTTGTGCTCCGGCATGTGATAGCAGTCTGCGTTTCTATACGACCGATTGGAAACCACTTGCAGATTCTCAGTTTATCTCTCTACCGGTGATGAGTGACTTTTTGAGTACTCCTGATTCGACAACTATTTATGATTTTGATGAGGCTCGCCGTTCTGCTGATATGTTGCTGATGAAGGCTGATTTTAGCAAAGATAATTCGGAACTGACTCTTACATTGACCACTCCTGACTATATGGCAAAAGAAACGGCGGAAAAACTAAAACCGTTCCTCCGCCGCCCAATTGTTTATCATTGGAAGAATGGAGTTTTCACTAAGTAAAATCTCCATTCTCAATTTTTCTATTCTCACTTTTTTAAGCATTCATTGATGAATGCTACCATTTCCGGTGTATGTTCTTCTACGCTTTGAAGCAATTTGAATTGTGCTTTTGTACGTACCAGATTATGTTCGGGATATTTAATCTTGTAGTAAGTATCTCCATTGATATAATCGGCAAGGAAACGTACACATTGCATATAGGGGAATAAAGCTGCAGCATAGGGAAGATTCTCTATTTCAATAGGAGTCAGGAATGATTTTGCACCTTCCAGATATCCTTTGGTGAATGCTTTGAATATTTCCATATTGAAGTTTACACGCTCAAGGTCTTTGTCGTCTTCATCACCTGTGTTGGCTACCTGTACGTAAGAAGTCACCATAATCGGAGAATATAAAGCTAGGCATTACCGTATCCAGATCAATGACACAAAGCACTTTACCATCCTCGTCGAACATCATGTTATTCACTTTCGTATCGCAATGGCAAACGCGTTTGGGAAGTTTCCCTTCACGATATAAACGTTCAGCCTTACACATTTCATCCGCCCGTTTTTCTATTTCATCCAAATAATACTGCACTTCTGCTACGCGTCCGGCTGCGTTGGTTTGCAACGGCGTCACGTAATTGTTTCAGGCGGAACTCCATATTATGGAAGTCGGGAATTGTTTCACCTAAAGTCTCAGGAATATCAGCCAGCATAGCCTGGAAGTTACCGAATGCCTGTCCGGCATAATTAGAATATTCCGGATTGACGGTTTCGTATGTCTTGGCGCGAGGAATGAAAACCATTACACGCCAATAGCTGTCGCCGTCGAACCAATAAGTCTTACCTTCTTCAGTAGAAAGAAAGGATAAAACTTTACGGTCAATATCCGATTCTCCGGCTTCGGTCAGTTTCTTACGGATATGGCTTGTGACAGCGGCAATATTGGATTGAAGCATTTCTACATTCTGGAAGATAGCATGATTGATGCGTTGCAAGACATAGTCGGGGGCATCTGCTTCCTTTGGTGTTTACTTTATAGGTGTCGTTGATAAGTCCTGTTCCTAAAGGCTTGATCTCTTCTACTGTGCCTTGAACTTTGAATTTAGCTACAATGCTAGATAAATCTTTCATGGGTCTTTTCTTTAAAAATTTATACTAAGGTTATCGATAATCATATTTGGCTACTTCATTAGCCTGGCTGGCCGAACGGACAGGGACTAGGGTGAAGCCCCAACTATAATCACGGTTAGCCGGGATCTGGTGGAAAGGTTCCGGGCGAGCACCCCAGCTGTCATATCCACCTACTCCTTGTTGTTTCATATCTACACAAACCTCTACGAAATCTCTCGGAGTGATGTCGTTGACGTGATGCATTCTTCTCAATACATTGCGGGCAGCCTTCTCGTCGTGATTGGCAACCTCTTCCGGGCTGAAGTTATTCCATTGATAAGGGGTGGGGAAGGGCTTCTTCCGAATCGAAATCTTCGATAGAGTTGCGTAAAGCGTTGAAGCCGATAAGGCTGTCGGCAACAATAGCCAGGCCATTCCCTTTATCAGGAGATAGAGCAATCCAACGGGTATCGGTATGGTGTCCGCTTTTCCTGCGGACGAACGTAGTTGAAGTACATCTTGATCTGCCGTTGTCTTGTATACGCCAACAAGGGTACCATGATTACGGTCAATATAGTTTTCTTCCGGACCGCGACCGAAATATTGTACATTGTTCATTTGGGCGGGCAAACGGAAGCGTACACCGATACGGGGGACTTCCAGTTTGGAAGCAGCCTTACGGGCAGCATCACTTCCGGGGGTAAATGTAGCCATGCGGGTAGCTTCGGAAACTTCTGTTTCTGCCGCTTGCATATCCGTAGAAGTAAACTTGGCATTTCACATTGACCACTCCGCTCGGATAGATTTTGTAAGTGACTATATAAAGGTTTCCGGCAGCCAACAAGTAAGTGGCTTTTAGCGAGACAACTTTATTCTCAGTAGTCATCTTGACATCTGTCACATGGAAGTTTTTGCTTGATTGTTTCCATACCTGCAAACGTTTGGAGTGCACCTGTTACCATAGTCATTATCATTAGGAGCACGCCAGAAAGTTAGGCTGAATACCAAATCCGTCTTTGAAATATTCTGTACCATCTACTTTATACGAGGTTACTAATCCGCTTTTCTTATTGAATACAAAGTTTACTTTGGAGGAAGATACGGTTAGTTCATCACCTTGAATCGTTGCTTGTCAGTGCAGGACCATTAGCTTTATAAATTCTTTTCTCTGCCTGGATAGGAAGTTGGAACTGGTCGTATGCAATTTCATATCCGGTTGGAATCAACGGTTCCGGTTCTGTGGTTGTTACACTGAAGTTGACAAAATATTCTGTTCCCGGTTGGGCTTTCAAGACCATTTACCGGTACAGTAAACTCTTTGGATGCCTGCGGAGCGATGTCTAAAAAACTTTTCCCGCTTTTTATTGTTTTCCGTTATTTGAGAGTACGCTATAATGGATCTGATACTTTTTCAGATTAGTGAAGTAGAAACGATTGGTAATCTTGAATTTGCCGGCTGCGGCGGTCATGCTTCGAAACCTACATTCTGATGTGCATATTTCACTTCTGTCATGGCAGGATGCGGAGTGCGGTCCGGACTTACGATTCCGTTGCAAAGGAAGTTTCCGTCGCTGGGTGCGTCTTTTCCGAAATCGCCGCCGTATGCCCAGAACGAACGTCCGTTTTCATCTTTCTGCAGAATGCCTTGGTCCACCCAGTCCCAAATATATCCGCCCTGCAGATTGGGATATTTGTAAATGGCTTGCCACTGTGCCCACAGGACCGCCGGTGGAGTTGCCCATGGCGTGTGCGTATTCGGATGGCATGATAGGACGGTCACTGCCTTCTTTGCCAATGGTTATTCAAACCAGCTTGCACCGGGATACTGAGGAACGAACATATCGGTATTCCATTCCCATTGTGCGCGTTCGTAGTTCACAGGGCGGTTCATGCCTTTGGTTTCACGGTCTTTCACCCAAAGGTAAGTCTGATAGAAATTATATCCGTTTCCGGCTTCATTACCCAATGACCAGAAGGTTAAAGACGGGTAGTTCTTATTGCGTTCGTACATATTGATGGTACGGTCCATGTGAGGCTTCAGCCATTCGGGGTGGTTGCCCAGTGTGCCGCCTTTGCGGAGGTCGTATTTCATGCCGTGGCTTTCAATATTGGCTTCATCGTATACATAGAGACCATATTCGTCGCAAAGCTCGTAGAACTTGCGGTCTTGCGGATAGTGGCAGAGACGCACGCTGTTCAAGTTATGTTGTTTCATCAGTTCGAAGTCACGGCGCATCAAATCCTCTGTAACGTAATGCCCTGTTGCCGGATTGTGCTCGTGGATATTTACACCTTTGAGTTTCAGAGGCTGTCCGTTGATGAATAAGCAGACATACGGTTTTCCGTTAGCAGCCTTTCTGTTCGATAGGCTTGATCTCAATCGACGGCGGAAGCCGACATTGAAAGGAATGATTTCATTGATTTTGCCATCTTCGTCTTTTACTGTCATCAACAATTTGTATAGATTCGGATGTTCGGAGATGTCCATGTGCTTGACATTGTCAATTCTTATCGAAAAAAGTGTACGTACTTTTTTCCGATCTGCAATATAGGCGGTCTTGTCTTCAGAGCAACAACTTTTCCTTGTCGGCATCTAGCAGTTCATAAACTAACGGTTAAGTTCTTTGTTGCAGCGGTTTTCGTGTTGGTCACATTCGCCAGTTTGAAGATACCATTTTTATAGGTGTCGTCCAGCGTAGACATCATTCGGAAATCTTTGAGATGTGTCTTTAGGCTGTGAGAACAGAAATACATCGCGTTCAATACCGCTCATACGCCAGAAGTCTTGACATTCAAGATAGGAACCGGTGCTCCAACGGAAGAATTTTAACTAGTAAGTACGTTCTTTCCCGGCTTCAGGTAGTTGTTGATTAAAAATTCTGCCGGATTCTTGGAGTCTTCGCTGTATCCCACTTCCTTACCGTTGATATACACATATACACCAGATTTGGCTCCTGCCAAATGCAAGTAGATATCCCGCCCGTCCCCAGTCTGCCGGAATATCGATGTCCCGGCGATAAACCCTACCGGATTGGCTTCGGGAAGCAGCAGGAGGTTGTGGATTGCGCGGTTTGAATTCGTATCCATGATTGGTGTAGATGGCCACTCCGTAGCCCTGTACTTCCCAGTTGCCGGGCACCTGAATATCATCCCACGAATCTGTATTGGTGTTCGGATCGGTAATGTTTTCGGGAAGTTTATTATAAGAGTCTACAAAAGTAGAATTTCCAGGTTCCGTTCAGCAAGCGGTAATACTTTGCTTCGTTCGAACTTGCCACTCAATGCATCAGCGCGATTGTTGTATGTCATAAAAGAAGTACGTGGATACTCTTTGTTAACTTCAACTACCTGCACGTCCTGCCAATAAGGTTTCACGGCTTTCTCTGCCATTGTACTAAGTGTTGTCAGGGGGAAAATATTCCCATGAAGATGCCTGTTAATAAGTTGGGGGTTGGTCGAAATTTCATGTTTCTCAATATTGGTTTTTTATTTCTTTCTTATTCTACTTTGATATGATCGAATCCTTCTCCATAAACTCCTATAACGGCACTTTGTGATACAAATGCATTCGGGTCTATGTCTTTTATCAACCGGAAGATAATATGGGATTCCCCGTTTTTTAGCTAATATAAACATCATCTTTACTTCTCGTCCTGTATAAAAGCCGGTTGTATTGATAATCGTCACTCCCCGGTGTGGGTATTCGTTGATATGCCGCCCTATTTCTTCATTTATTGGATATGATAAAGAACTGTACAGATTGCCGGGCACTATTCACTACCTGGTCGAGAACGAAACTACAAATATAAAGAGTTACAAACCCGTCACCACTTTTTCCCGGTCTTTCAATACAAAATGACTGGAGGAAATGATAATCATATCGCAGATAAGCACCGTTCTCCCAATGTGATGTTCCGGTCTTTGTTGATGATGGCTGCAATAATATCTGTACCTTCCGTACTTCCGTTAGCTGAGAAAGGGCAACCCCGATTCCACCTCCACAGAATGACGCTCCGATGACACATGCCATAAAGGGCTGGTCGTGGAGAAGACTGAAACCCGCCGTCAATTTTTGAATGACGGATAAGAAAGAAGGTGAGGGTAAATACACCAAAAATAGTTTTGATGCAAAACTTTAGTCCCAGCAACTTGAGTGGCCAGTAGTAGCAAGAAGAAGTTGATGCTGAAGTACGTATATTGCACCGGAAAAGCCGGTGGCCCAATATACAATAGAAGCAATACCCGGTACTCCCCCGGTAGTGATATCGTTGGGTAGTAAAAAACCGTCCACCCGATGCCGTACAGAATCATGCCAATGGCAATCATTACATAGTCTCTAGCCTCACGGATAATGCTTTGCTTAGAAGGCTTTGGAATAGCTGTTTTCATAAACGTGATTATGATAATCTATAAAATGTTGAAACACGAACCCATGAATAATCCGGCTTTAGGGGAGAAGCCGGATTAATTTATGTTAATGTCGTGCTAAAAAAAATATGCTATTTTTATTTTACGAAAGCGTGGTGGTAGCCTTGTACTTTATTCCATCCTCCACGAGTAAAGTCGGGAATTTCAACCGGAGCTGAATTGTTTTCAATAGAGAGGCGGGTCAGTTCAGCCATGCAGCACCATTCTGCCAAGTCGTAAACGTCCATGTCTAAAGGTAAACCATTCTGTAAGCAGTATGCCAGACGATAATCCATGATAAAGTCCATACCACCGTGGCCGCCTACCTTCTTAGCTGTTTCTTCCAACTCTATATGAATAGGATCGTTATATTTATCCATCAAGGCTTTTTTTACGTCAGCAGGTACAGAACCGTGTGCGTTCAGGTTTTCATGATTAGGAACATCGTTTGAATCAACTTGTGAAGGTCTCAGGCAATATTCTTCAATCGGATATTTGCTTGCGTAACCGTCTGCTCCCTACAATCTGATACATACGACTGTAAGGACGCGGAGTCATTACATTATGTTGGATCAACATAGTCTTACCATTTTCTGTGCGAATCAAAGTTGAAGTCTGGTCACCGTTCTGGAAATCCTTCACTTCTTCTCCTGTTTGTTTCTTAATATAAGCCGGTCCGTTGACGCTTTCGTATCCATCGATACCAATGTTTTCATGCGGTCACCACGGTGGATATTAAGTACCTGACAAGCAGGGCCCATGCCATGGGTAGCATATACATCACCGCGGTGTAGATGATTATAATCCATTCGCCAGTTATTCCAGTATTGCAGGCCAGAAATCTTCCAGATTATGGATATATGAACCTTCTACATGAAGTACTTCTCCGAATACGCCTTGTTGTGCCATATTTAAAGAAGTCAGTTCAAAGAAGTCATATACGCAGTTTTCAGCTGCATACAATGCTTACGTGTCTTTTCGGAAGTATTGATTAGCTGCCAGATTTCATCCAGTGTCATGGCGGCAGGAACTTCGATAGCTACATGCTTACCGTGTTCCATGGCATAAACACCCATTGCTGCATGATGTTTCCAGTCGGTGGCTATGTATACCAGATCAATATCGTCCCGTTCACAAAGTTGCTTCCATGCCTCTTCCGAGCCACTGTAAGAAGCAGCTTCAGGAAGTCCGGCATTCTTCAAAATTTCTTTTGTGATTTTTCAACACGTTCGGGAGAAAGGTCGCACAAGGCTACAATCTTGGTTCCCGGAATATGTGTCCACCGTGATACGGCACCAGGACCACGCATTCCCAATCCGATAAAACCGACACGTACGGTATCAATTTTGGGAGCAACAAGTTGGATTACGTCTTCTTGTCCGGCAGGGCGGGCAGGAGTTTCTACTTTGATAGGAGTAAAGGCTTCGGGAGCCTTTGGTTGTAGAGTACAACTGGTGTGCCAAGTTAACAAAGCCAAGCCGATAGCCGTGACTGTAAATAGTTTCTTCATCATATTTTTAAAGTTTTTAATAGGGGTTATTCGATGTTTTTTCATTTACGTGTCAAAAATAATAGTAATTAATTAGCCAACTATTTATATTTATAATCGATATTTTCATCATAAAAGTTTCTATTATGAGGTAAAAGATGAGTCTGACTTTTTCTACCTGATTTTGTGTAGGCTTATGTGATGTCAAATACATATAAAAGACATGCCATAAAAAGGCTCTTCCTAAAAGAAGTCACCTTTTAGAATTGCTTAACGTTTACTGCTCCTGTTGGGGTAAACTACCTACTTCGTCTGTACTTCTGATAGAACCTAGTATTTGTATTTTTTCCAGGCTCCCCTGGTGAAATCCGGTATTTCTACTGCCATGCTCTTATTCAGTACAGATTTTTCACTTAGTTCTGTGATACACGACCATTCGGCTGCATCGTATACATCCATATCCAGTGGAAGCCCGTTGCGCAGACAATGAATAAGGCGGTAATCCATAACATAATTCATTTCATTGGGTAGGCCTCTGCGATGTGCTTCTTCGCCAATGGTTGCGTTAAAAAGGATGTTTATAGCGTGCCATCATTTTTTTTCTAGCAGTTCTCCTTCAAGTGGAGTGTCTCCATTAGGATCTAGGGCGATACAGGGGACAGGGTATTTTTGGGCGAATCCCAGTGTGCCGCATACCGTTTGAAGGCGACTGTAAGCGACGTGGGGTGGATATGTCGTATTGAAGCATGATTGTCTTCCCTTTGAGCGTGTGGATAAGAGTGGTGTTTACGTCTCCCAATTGATATTTCTGGTGGGCTTCCGCAATATTCTCCGCCAGCAATTACGTAAACTGAATCAGCATGAG
>VOFJ01003242.1_pt1 | contig 36656 bp, 47 predicted proteins | sample 5384081 | NCBI WGS metagenome assembly VOFJ01 (sample SAMN12384729, study PRJNA508395) | human gut metagenome | isolation source: healthy gut I | host: Homo sapiens
TTTTTATTACGTATTGCTACAACCAAGGCAAAAGATTCGTTATATACAGTATTCTCCACCTTCACAGATAGAACAGATACAAAGCCTATATAATAGTGGAATTCAACTGCTTTTCCAAAAGAACAGCGGCAAGCCACTTTTCGCCACCGTATCTGTCTGGTCACTTCCATTATCATCATTATAGCCTTTGTTACTTTCAACCCATATGTATAGCTTGGGAAGCGGCTGCAAGATGAAGATGAAGGAAATGAATTGGCAATTGCCCAAAGAAGCCAACGAAGTCAAAAAGCCGTTTCCCTTGCCAATATGAGTTATAATATCCGTATCCCACTTTGAACAATGTAGTCGGTTTCCTCCCAACTGCTTTCCACCGACAACGATGGATGAAGAAGAGCGAAAGAGTATTCCTGTATTATCCAAGCCAATTCGTGTGAGCTTATCCAACTGGTGCAACCGACGGACCTCTCACGCCTGGAAGCGAAATATGATGAAATCTTCAATTGCAGGATTGTAATGTAAAAAAGAATGGTGCAACGAACTAGATTGTCTTTATACAAATGCGCAGTGAAGGCCGTGTATCCCCTGAACTACAAGTGGAGGTAGAGATGTACGTATCCATACCGACGTCAACCGCCTTACACAATAGTGACAGGTTGCGCTGCTTTATCCGAACGACTGCAAAAGAAACACGCAAAGTCAGCATGTTCTTGGTCAACCATCCGACAAACACATCATCGCATGCCGGATAGAGAACAGTCTCTATAGCCGATTCCAGGTTTGCCTCTCAAAAAGTATCAGGTGCAACAGAAAATCAACCAGTTGTTCTTTGAACATTTCAAATTTTATCAAACCGAGAATGTCGAAGAAGCGAGAAAACGGTAGTGATTACTTTACCTATCCGACTCTTTCTGTTGAAAATCGGTTAAGCTCCACAGCCAAAGCCTCAATAGTATCAGAGCAATCTTCGTTTACGAAATTCAAGCAACTACTATTGCTATTGACCACAATTCTCTCTTCTATCTCTCTCATTCTCAGTCTTTTACAAGCTTCTTTGGGCTCTATTACTAACAAGTACTATTGACCAATATTGGTCTATTCTTCCTTTTCTTTCTTGGAGAATAACCAATGTAATCCATAGAATATTAAACAAGCCATCATCCCAAAGATGAACTTAGCAATTGCATCTTCCATATCTTCAGTACTTTTAATAAGGCCCTTTCTTTCTGTCTTCAACTATCAGTCTATAGATTGTATCACCCAATGCAAAAGCCATGATAAGCATAAAGATGATGAGCAATAACCAATAAGCCACAATCATTTCAGTATTCATTTTAGTCAAACAATCTCCTATTATAACACCACACCTCAGGGCCAAGAAGCTACAGACTTGTAGTAAATAGCCCTTGAATTCTAAGCCTGAGAGAGTAGGGTATTGACCTATTTCTCAAGGTGTATATATTATATATAGGTATAGAAAGAAAGTGAGAAGACAGAATCAATCTATCTTCCCACTTCCAAAGAAGAGGAGTACTACTCCTCTTCGAACTCTGCCAGCTCCACCTTATTGGCACTCTTGTGGAGCATGAAGCAGGTAGTGGTCTGACCATCAGACTTACGCTCATACTCTACCTCCGAGATGTAGGCGTCTACAGGGATTTTCTCTGCACCTTCTATGGTTGCAGCTACAAGCCCTCGGACCACTTCCTGTCCTTTGGCATTGAAGCAGACGAAGATGGTCTTCTCCCGACCATCTTTTGGTCTTCTGATTCCCCTCTTGGTGGAGGTGATGCCATAGCGAATTTTTTAGCCATAGCAAAGCTCTGCGAATTGATGAATCTGCCAAGATTCTCCTGATTCTGATTCTGGTTCATAACTTCTAATTTTAATTGATAGTTGATATTACTTGGGCCGGGGTATGACCCAACCCGCCGAAGGCGGGAGGGGTTAGTGGTGATTAGGTCACCCATATCCTTCAAAAATAAAAAAAAAAAATATTCCAGAAAAAAAATAAAAAAAAATAAAAAATTAAAATTTTCAAAGTTTTTTCCTTATAAATTTGGATTTGTTCCAGATTTTACTTACCTTTGTAAAAATATAAAACATGAAAGGTGTTATATATAAAGTAAGAAACACAGTAAATAATAAAATTTACATAGGTCAGACTATAGACTTTAAATCAAGAAAAAGCAAGCCATCTACGAGCAGCTTTTAACCCTAATTCTGCCCATTATAATTCCCACTTTATGAGGGCTATAAGAAAATATGGAGAACAAATGTTTGATTGGGTTGTAATACATACTATAGAAGGTGAAAATAAAAAAGCCTTAAAGAGGGGAATTAGATAAGTGGGAAATATACTATATAGGGCTATTTAACTCTTACAATAATGGGTATAATATGACCTTAGGTGGAGAGGAAGTTTAGGTAGAGAGCAACCTGCTAATAAGTCAAAAGCTGTCATAAGATACTCTTATATAGATGGAGTTTTAAAGAAGGAAAGAAGAATGGCCAAGTATTAAAGAGGCTTCTTTAGCAACAGGCCTATCATATAAATCTATATACAGAGATTGTACAAGGGAAAATAAATTCAGAGGAAGTTACTTATGGCAGTATAAGTGATTTTTTTTTATACAAAAAATTTGGATTTGTCATTTTTTTTACTTATCTTTGTCCCTGTCAAGTCTGATACCTATAGGACTATTCTCCCTGAGGCTTTATGGTAGTAAGGGAAAGACGGAGGGTTGTAGGCATTTTATATTGCCGAGTTGTCCCCTTCATGACACAACTGACTTAGAAACTAAGGTATGTGACCCACCAATTGGGTTGAGAACAGGTTGAGGGTAAAAAGTGGTCCTTGGGGTAATCCCGCCATATTGGAAGTTCTAAGTTAAAGAGGGGGGCAGGTGACTGCAAATCCTCAAGACTGAGCCAAAGTCTTAGGGATTTACTATGTACTTATATGAATGGAGTTAATTATGAAAGTTACAGTAATTACTAAACCCCTATGGGTTCGTAAGAATGGAAAAAAGGGAGTACATTTTGTACAGGAATTCTTCTATGCAAATAGAATAGAAGATGGCAAAAGAACTGCTTATAGCATAATGAGCAAGCGTAAAGGAAAATGAAATGGTATACTAAGTTAAGAAGATGGACATGGGAATTGCCCCCAGAGTTTACTGGGTGCAATTCTCTTGCCATTTTATGAAAAAACAAGACTGAAAACCTTTGAATATAAAGGTCAACAGGTTTATATATATGACAAGTTTCCTGGTGGAATATCATTGGGATACTATGTTCTTATAGATTATGACAGATACAGCTGGAACAACCACTACATCAGGCTTAGTTTGAAAAATTCTGTAAAAGCATGAGTCTGGTCATGGAGTTCAGTCTAAATGGTTAGGGCCTTTATACCTACCTACTGTAGGACTGTTGAGTGGAAGTCATAATATAATCTGTAGAATAAAGGACTATTATCATAAGAACTACGATTATTATAAGTTCTTTGTGGAAAAGTCTGCAGATAAATTAGGTGGAGTTAAAAAGATAAGATATGGGATATCATAATTGTTGGGACCCTATTTATAGAATAGGAACCAGGGAGTTCAGGAAGAGATGTTGCATCAATACGAATAAGGCTATTTCTCTGCAGAAAGATATAGATGCAGTAGATGAGGCACTGAAGGATAAGGGAATCTCCACAGAGGGATTCACACCTGAAGATTACAAGAATGCAATAGAGGAGCTGAGTACAAGAACAGTATTATGGAATAGAGTTTGATATTACTGACTCTTCTCCATTATGTACAAGAATCGGAGATATGCAGCTGCATTCTACTCTTCCTGTTCATTCAAAGATGAGGGGGGATGTCTGCTCGCAGATGATGGTACTGTAGTAAAGTATCTGAACTCTTCAGATTGGACATCTGAAGTGAGAGATGGTTCTCAGGGACAGGTGATGGTGGAAGTTCCGGAACACTGGATAAGATTCGAAAACTGATGGTAATAAGAGAAGAGTATATGTTTCTGAGAGAGAAATCTCTTCTTTTATGAGAGTCCCTAAATACTATGTCTCAGCCTATGAAGCTGCATTGGATAGAACTAATAACATATTGTGTTCTGTCGTAAATGATACAGCTCAGTTCAGAGGAGGTAATAATAACAGTGATTGGGATGGAACAGGTAAAAAGTCTTCTTGGAAAACCTGTCACTGCTAAGACCAGAGCTCAGATGAGAACTGCTGCAAGAAATAGAAATTCTGTAGACCCAAGATGGAATATATTGACTTATAATATATACAAAGACTTGTTCTGGTTATATTATATAGAGTATGCTAATCTGAACTGTCAGGATACCTATACTGGAGAAAGAGATGCCAATGGTTACAGACAGGGAGGCCTTGGAGCGGGTGTTACTAATATATCCTCAGCTGATTGGAGTGCTTTCAATGGCTATTATCCCTTTATTCCATGCGGGTATACTGATTCATTAGGTAACAGTACTGGTGTGGTTCCATTTGAAATGCCAGCGGAATTTGGTAAAGAACTGACTACTTATGTACCAAGATGGAGAGGTATTGAGAATATCTTTGGGCATTTATGGAAACATTGTGATGGAATGATAATAGATGTTCAGTCTGAAGAGGCAGGTGGAGAGAGTAAATTCTATGTATTCGACAGACCTGAGAACTACAAAGACACTATAGATGAACATGCTATTTACATAGGAAATCAGATTAGAGCTGAAGGTTACCTGAAAGAGGTTGCTTTTGGAGATTTCGGTGATATATATGCCACAGCAGTCAATGGTGGAACAAGCTCTACAAAATACTTCTGTGATTATACTTATAACGTTAATATACCAGCAACAGGTAATGCATTAAGGACCCTTCTCTTGGGTGGTACTGCTTACTATGGTGCTTCTGCGGGCTTGGGTTTCTTGTATTCTACTTATTCGGTGTCTTTTTCTCATTCGCACTCTGGCTTTCGGCTCTGCTTCATAAGTGAGTAAACAAATATAGCAATAAAGGCTGTTTATCCTCAAGACCCTAATCTTAGGTAGTAATGCTTACAATAGTGCTAATGCAGGCTTAGGTAACTTGAATTCTAATAATTCAGTGTCTAATTCTAATTCGAACTATAGCTTTCAGCAATGATTTATAATTTGGATAAAGGCCTTGCCTATTGGCAAAAAATAACAAAAACTCAAAAGGAATTGGTAGAGAGATATCGAAGATTCTGAGTAGAAATCAAGAGATGAAAAGAGTTAGTAATCTATTCCACAAAATAACGGATATTGAGAATATTTATCTTGCAGACAAGAAAGCAAAAAGAAGACATAAGCTCAATACCTACGAATAAAGCTGCATGATAAGAATAGGGAGGAGAATCTTTTGAATCTCCAGAGGATGCTCATAGAAGGTACTTATGTAACCTCTGATTATGAAACTTTTATAATATATGAACCTAAGGAAAGAGAGATTTACAGATTACCTTATTATCCTGATAGAATAGTACATCATGCTCTTATGAATGTACTTGAGGAATCTGGGTTCCTATATTTATAAAGAATACATTTTCTTGTATTAAAGGAAAGAGGCATACATGCTGCAGCCAAAGCTGTAAAGAAGGACCTAAAAGAAGACCCTGAAGGAACTAAGTATTGTCTGAAGATGGATATAACCAAATTTTACCCATCTATAAACCATACTATACTTAAAGAGAATAATCAGGAGAAAGATAAAAGACAATAAAAGGTACTCCGTCTGTTGGATTCTATAATAGACTCGGCAGAAGAAGTACCTATAGGTAATACTTATCGCAGTTCTTTGCTAATTTATACCTGGCATATTTCGACCATTGGATATATGAAGAATTGGGAGTAAAGTATTACTACAGATATGCAGATGACATAGTTATACTGCATCACAATAAGGGAGTTCTTACATGACCTCCTGGACAAAATACAAACCTACCTTTGGGACAATTTGAGACTGACTCTTAAAAAGTGCCCGGAGAGGGAGTTATAAGAAAATATCAGATATTCCCAGTGGACTCAAGAGGAGTGGATTTTGTAGGATATGTGTTTAGACATGGCTATACGAAACTACGGAAGTCCATTAAGAAAAACTTCTGCAGAAAGGTGGCTAAGATAAATAAAAGAGCCTTAACAGTTAAGGCTTATAAACAGAATATCTGTAGCTGGTGGGGATGGTGTAAGTATTGTAATTCTCATCATTTATTGAAAAAGATTTTAAAAACAGATGTATATGAAAGCATACAGCAAGGAAGCACCAAAGCAGGTAGAGCTGATAAGTCCGGAGACTTATAGAGTAAGATGGGATATTTATAAGGCAAGGGAAGAGACTGAGGATGGGTTGTAGAACAATATGTTTGTAATGAATGTACTGTCTATGCTCCACTTACTCAAGATTCTATTCTTCAGGCTGCTATCAGAGCAGGAATCTCTCAGAGTGAAGAGCTTAAGCTTATAACAATGACTACAATGCCTATACACTTGGCCTTACTACTGACCCAATGGTGGTGGATAGATACAAGAATTATATAGGATGGAGAGCTAACCTGAAGACCAAGATAGATACGCTTTTGTGCCAGCAATAATATCAAATAATGAGATGGGAAGACCTTAGTATGAGAGAAAGAGCACAGCTCATGCACCTTTATGTAAAAGGTGGAGTTATGCAATTATCTCAGATGAAGAAGCACTATAATGCTTTTTGGGGGTCCTTTGAGGGATGAGTATGACAACCCTGAGCAGTATTATGACTATAATACAGCCGAAGAAGCAGGAGACATGTATGATGAAAAGTCTAAACATTGGGCCTCAAGAGACCCAAGGACTGGTATGATTCTTAAGAATCCCAAGCATCCTACATTTAATCTTGCAATAAATGAGGATGAGGCAGGGGGGATATAGACATTTCTATGACCCTCAAGTAGACAGACACTACACTTTAAACTCAGAAGAATATGCTATAGCTCCTAACAAAGCCACCTTGCAAAAGTAGATACTGACTTTGGGGGGTATAAAGACTACTAAAAGTAGACCATATAATCCCTAAACTTATTAGTAAAATAAATAAGAAACTGGAAGATATTGGGGAGAAGCAAAAGAGCTTCTCTTCTTGGAGATATAATAGAGGAGTCTGGAGGTAATCCTTTTGCTATGAGCAAAGATAGTACATACCAGGGACTACTTCAATGGGAAAAGGGTAGATATGAAGTACCAGACTATGGACCTGTTCCTACAAAACAGGATACTATAACAGAGCTCAACAATCAACTAAACTATCTAAGAGAGACTCTTGAGAACACAGAGGATAAAAGAGCTGGACTCATGGGGGTAAAGGAAGTCATTTTTAAAAGTGGAAAACAAGCTAATGCTGCTTTTTTGGGATGAAGAGATACCTATAGACTCTATTCATAGAGCTTTTAGTTTTGGATATGTAAGACCTGCAGGTAAAGGAGGACTCCCTATAGAAACAGACAAAAGGTTGTAAATCAAGTGTTTAGAAAAATAAGTAAAAAATAATTGCCAAAATATTTGGAAATGTCAAAAATTTTACTTACCTTTGTACTGTTGATTTGAGATATGGTTAAAACAATTAGAGAAGGACAATCCGTCGAAGGACAATCTAAGATGGAAATACGCCTTCCGGGGTAGAGAAATCTACCCCACGATGAAGCATGGTGTAATGGTAACACTATAGATTTTGGTTCTATCATTCTTGGTTCGAATCCAGGTGCTTCAACAAATTATTAATTTAATTTTTTTCATAATATGAGTAGAAAGTGGTGGACAGTACTTATTGTAGCTGTCGCAGTTATTGGGCTTTTTGCAGCTATTAAGCTTATGCCTTACTGGGCAACTCTTGTAGCTCTTGGGTCATTTGTATTTGGTTGTTTCTCAGGTTACATTCTTAAGAAGAAGGAAATCATTGAGAAGATTGTAGAGAAACCTGTAGAGGTCATCAAGGAAGTAAAGGTTCCTGTAGAGGTGATTAAGGAGGTTATCAAGGAGGGTACCTGTATATCCTGTACCTGAGACAGTATCAGCTCCTACTGAGGTAATCTCTGAGGAATCCAAGGATGCTCCTGTAGAGGCTAAGCCAAAGCCTAAGAAGAAGAACAAGAATAAGAAGGTAGCTGAATAAGCTACCTTTACTTGGGCTCTTAGCTTAAATGGAAAAGCAAAACACTTCTAATGTTTAGAGTTCAGGTTCGAATCCTGAAGGGCCTACAGATATGTTGGGTTAGAATAGTAGGTTAGTTCGCAGGACTTTCAATCCTGAGAGAGTGGGTTCAAATCCCCTACCCAATACTTTGGACTTAAGAGATGAATTTAGACGAGGAGTTCTGTCCTACCAGAACTCATGGACTATGGGGCTGCTTAGGTGGCTACCTGCCTGTCACGCAGGTTATCAGATGGGTTCAAATCCCATATAGTCCGCAATGGAGAGTAAACTATAGAGGTTCTATGGTCTTCCCTGCTAAGGAATGAGTTCGAAAGGAATATGTTTCGAATACATTGCTCTCCGCAAATATAGTAGTAGTTCAGTCAGGGTAGAATGATAGCTTTGGGAGCTATTGGTCGGAGGGTTCGAATCCTCCCTACTATACTATGGGCCTATAGTGTTTAATTGGCTAAAACAGTAGATTTGCATTCTACAGTTCTGGGTTCAAGCCCCAGTGGGTCCACTTGTGTTTTCATAGTGTTAAGGTTGTTAAAAGATAAACCTTTGCCAGTTCAGGTTATTAAAAGTTCGGAGACTGGCTTTATAGGGGATTAGTTGAGTGGCAAAAATGCCTGGCTTACATCAGGAGGTCGTAAGTTCGATTCTTACATCCCCTACTTATTGGGTTGTTGGTGAAAAAATGGTTATCACGAGGGACTGTTAATCCTTTATTCCAATTTCGAGTCTTGGACTTCCCGCAATGGAGAGTTGTCAGAGTTGGTTTATTGTGCTGGTCTTGAAAACCAGTGGCCAGAAATGGTCAGGAGTTCGAATCTCTTACTCTCCGCAAAAATATGGGCAGAAAGTTTAAAAAAGCACTCTGCAGTATCTTTCCCACTATAATTGAAGGAATAGTGATATGCAGGGTTACATCGGTAAAACATTAGTTCAGGGGAATACTAAAAATGAAGGTTCGAATCCTTCTCTGCCCACAAAGCATCCTTGGTGTAATGGTAGCACGATTGTCTCCAAAACAATTAGTTGGGGTTCGAATCCTTGAGGTTGCGCAAATAATTTTTTTTATTATGAAAAAAGTGGTTTTAAATGGTTTACTGAAAAAGCAATAGGTGGAAACATTTTTTTAATGCAATTCCTTGTGGGGCAATAAGCATCCTTTTTGCTCTTGGATTAGCTATAGGAATGGAATTTAAGGACTATCAGTATAATAAAAATTGGGATTGGTTAGATTGGAGTTGTACAGTTGTCGGAGGAATGATTGGACAAGTACTTACAATCCCTACTTTTATCTCTTTAATGGAGAATATCCCCTCTGTCCGATACACAGTAGAAAGGGTAGCTGGTCACAGGTGAGTTCGAATCTCACTTCTCCAACTGTGTCTGTAGCTTAAAAGGCAGAGCGCAGGTTTGTGGAGCCTGTTGGTGAGAGTTCAAGTCTCTTCAGACACCTATACTCTTAACTCAGTTGGTTAGAGTTCCAAGCTTATACCTTGGCGGTCGGAGGTTCAAGTCCTCAGTGAGTACTATGGATTTCTGGTAGAGGTGGTCAATACGTCAGACTGAAAATCTGAAGATTAAGGTTCAACTCCTTAGGAATCCACAACAAGCCCCAATGGTGGAATGGTAGACACGCCTGCCTTAGGAGCAGGTGCCTAAAGCGTGTAGGTTCGAATCCTACTTGGGGGGTACTAAAAGATTAAAAATAATCACTAAAATATTTGCATATTTCAAATATTTTCTTACCTTTTGTAACATCATTAATAAATGGAACAAGAGAATATTTTTGAGCCTTATCCAGGTGGACTGAATGTCCCTCAACCTGGTGGACTCAGCTTTTCATCAATTTCCTCAATGTACTTGAGGGAGTGAAGACGAAGATTAAAAACCCCACTGGGCGGCTCTTAAACTCCCTGTGAATGAGAGACTTGAAGAGCATCAGATTCTTGATGACCTTCTTGATATAGTCTCTGACTATCAGGATAAGATTGCAGAGTTCTCTCAGGGTGTCCTTGGACATATGGACATGGATGTAATTCAGGGGTACTTACTTTAAAGTACAGAGTATTGCAGTACTGGTAAAGTATATACTTGAAAAGACCATTCCTTTCTATGAGAATATGCCTAAAGAGACTGTCTGGGTTGGTTTTGAAATCTGAAACTGAAACCTTTATATTCAATGTAGGTAAAATACAAATACCTCTTTGAGTTGGGTGAATAGTTATAAGGCCCAGTAGGCCAACTGGTAGAAACCATCAGACTTAAACCCTGTAAAGTGAAAGTTCGAATCTTTCCTGGGCTACTGCCCCAATAGTTTAGTGGTAAAAACACCTGATTTGTAATCAGATATCCTCAGTTCGACTCTGAGTGGGGGCTCTCCGAAAAGCTGGTTATTTTCTCTCTTTCCTTGAGAGACCTATCAGAAGACTTGTAATTCGTGGATAGGAGTCAGTGCAATGCTGGGTAGATACTATAACTCTACAAAAAAGCAAGTATAGTATAAAGGCTATTACTCCAGTCTTCCAAACTGGATATGAGAGTTCGATTCTCTCTACTTTGCTCTTTATGAGGTAGACTGGAGGTGGCACCCAGCACTGTCTCATAAGCAGTTCTACGAGGGGTTCGAGTCCTCCCTCGCAACTAATATGGAAGAGAAGATGAAGATTCTTTATTTCGATAGTACATTGACTATGCAAAGAGTGGTCAATGAAAAGGAATTAAGAAAGAGCAGATTGTAAGTATTCTGCAGCTACCTGTGAATCAAATAGCTTTAGTTCTACTATGAGTAAACTTATTGGGAATGATAAAACAATAGATGGCATTCTTGAGTGGGGAATGTCTAAAAAGTTGCTGAGGTAGTTGGGTCCACCTATGGACCTAAAGGCAGAAATGTGGTAATTGAAGATGAGGAAGGGAGACCTCATATTACCAAAGACGGAGTTACTGTTGCTAAGTCTGTGGAGTTAAAAAGTAGACCTGATTGGAATATTGGAGCTTCACTTATCAAAAGATGCAGCTATCAAGACTCTGAAAGAAGTTGGAGATGGTACTACAACCACTACCATTTTAGCTAATCTGGCCTCACAGATAAGTGTCGGTGCTATCAAAAAGTCAGTCCTTGAATCCTTTTTGAGCTCAGGACTTATCTTGAAAAAGTATGTAAAATAAAGTCATTGATTATCTAAAGTCAATTTCTACTCCTATTCAGCCATCAGACAGAGACTCTGATGAAGGTAGCTCTTAACTCAGCTAATGGAGATGTAGATATTGCTGAGAAAGTGACTGATTTATTTACACAGATTGAGTAAAAGATGGCATAGTGTTTGTAAAGAACTCAGAGATTATTGGGTGTACATACACAGGTCATTAAAAGGTATTTCTATAGACAGAGGGTATGTATCACCCATGTTTTTTTATTAAATGGGCAGTCATCTATAACTCTTGACAACTGTAAGATTCTGATTGCCAGACGAGGTAATTAGAGACTACAAGGAAATTATTCCTTATCTTCAGGAGGCTAAGAATGAGGACAGACCTATTCTGCTGATAGTCCCTGAAGTAGATAATACAGTGGTTGAGTTGTTCCTTACCAATGTTCTGAGCAGGAGTTATTCAAGGATGTGTAATCCAGGCTCCCTATTCCAATGAGAGACAGGATGATTTCTTCAGGACTTGGGAATAGCATCAGGAGCTGTTAAGAGTGATAAGGACCTGAGTGCCCCCTATCTTGTGGAAATGCAGAGAAAAGTTATTGTAGGTAGATATGATACGGAGTTTTAGAGGTCTTTCACATGATGAAATGGTTTATAAAGACATCTGGCATTTCTGGAAGATTTGGTTCGAACTCAGACGGATAGGACTTTAGCAGAAAAAGCCAGTGAAAGATTGGCTATGTTTGCAGGTAGCATAGGTTATATTCATGTAGGTGCATCCTCAGAGGCCGAATCCCCTTGAGATTAGGACAAATTGGATGATGTAATCCATGCTGTAAAAGCAGCTCTCAAGGAAGGTAGTAGTACCCTGCTGGCATTATATAATGCAGCTCATATTCTTGATTTCAATGCTAAGTTGATGACAGAAAGAGCTGAGTCCTCTGGAAAGCTCAATGAGAAGGATGCTGCTCTGATGATTATTCAGGAACTCTGTAGAGCTCCCAAGAAGTTTATCGGGGAAACCAGTACAAGTACACAAGACCCTACCAAGGTAGTTTATACTGCTCTTAAGAATGCTATCTCGGTGGCTGGTTTATTATTTACCTCTAAATATGTAATTTTAGATGAAAGACAATCAGAATATACAGCCTTCGAATGATGAGATTAGTATTAATAATCTGATGCTTAAAAGTTTTTTGAAGGTGTAGGACAGTTCAAGTCTATAGCCAGAGCTATTAGAAAAGGGTATGTAACTCCCTATGGCTATGTAGCTCGAGAAGACCTTTTAAACAACAGAAAGGATAAGTCCAGAAGTGGACGTGGGTTGAACACAATTAAGAAAAAGGTATTTATGCAGACATCAAGACCAGACTCACCCATCCAAGGGCCTTTAATGAGGAACCTGTATATTACTGTGCCCACTGTCTATCTCTAAAAGATAAAGAGGTAAATGGCTTGGAGTTTTGTGACAACTGTAATAGTACAGATATAGAGACTTCCTCTATCCAGGAATGGGGAAAAGTATGAGGAACAACAGTACGGACATAAATTCATTCAATAATATGGAAGAGATGAAAAAACTGGGAGAGGAGTTCGAAGCACTTTCCCCTGAAAAGCAGAGAGACAGGCTTATATTACATTGATGGTTCAGCAAAACAGCTGATTGCAAGAATGCAACAGATGGTGACCAGGTTATGTTCAAGAAGCTTGATTATCTGTTCAAAGTAGTAGAGCTGGGTGTCTTTTGATGAAAACTTTGAGAATAAGTGGTAAGTCAGAGATTGAGCTGATTATGTTTGGGGAAGAGACTCCTGAGGAAACTGAAAAATAATAGGTATGGAAGGCAAGAATCCCAAAAATAAACAGTGTTGTGAGGATTCCTGCTTCACTAAATGGTAGTTTTTTTTCAGGTTCTGGTTTGAATTTCTATCCCCTATTCATAAGCTTACAGAGAGGAGATGGATGTAATAACCTCCTTGGTAAAAAGCAAAAGATATGAGCTTTCTAAGGTCATCAAGGATGAAGAAATTCTTGATAAAGTGGGTTATGAGTGAGGATACCAAAGGAAAAGTAAAGGGCAGAGTGTAATATAACTCTGCCTCATTTCAAGAATCATAATGGGAAGCTTAGAAAAGAATAAGCTGATTGTGGATGGTAGAATCAATAAAAGATTCATTCCTCAACTTCCAGAAGATGCCAAAAGAGTTCAAACTATTGTTATACTTCGATATGAATAATGAATGAGATATATGCTAAAAGTAGCTGCTGAGATGGGGAATACCTGTGGAGGTAGTAAAAAGAGGCTTATCAATCTCAATGGCAGTTCATAAGAAATACAGTAGAAGCTCTGCCTCTTAAAAGAGGAACTTAGTGAGGAGGAATTCAATAAACTAAGAACAAGTTTCAATATACCTTCTCTTGGAAAAAAATAAGTTATATACTACAAAGAGATAAAATCCTCAAGATAAGAAAGAAGGCTTGAATATTTAAAAGTTTTAATAAAAGATGCTAAAGATTAAAAACTGACCCCTGTGTATACAAAAGATTCTGGTTACCTGTGATAAGTATACAGAACCTGAGAAGATTGACAACACAGACATTATAGACCCTGCAAAGGCTAAAATCATGATTAGGAGTACCAGAGGGGGTACTTGCTGTAGGTAATATGGTAAGACTGGTAGTACCAGGTGATATCATTGCCATTAACCCTATGAAATATGCCAAGTTCAAGCAGGTTGCTCAGAAAAACTCTCTCAGAGAGGACGTACAGCAATATAAGAAAAGAAATTGTAGGATTTGATTTCCTACCATGGAAGTGGATGGAGAGGAAGTTATGCTCCTTGAGGAGAATGATATTCTCTACATTATCAATGATATGAAGATGATGGACAACTTCCTGAAGGAGTTGTTGGTAGGAAGTTTTACTTCCCCTTTTTATTAAAAGATTATGAGATTATTCAAATACGAGGGACATAGAGTAGTGATTTCTCCGGAGGCACTGATACTCAAGCCCTTCAAAAGATATGGGAGAGGGATAAGTCCGAAGATAAAAATAAGGCACTCTCAGAACTGGCTTTCATCTACTTTTTACTGTGACCCCAGGTCAGAGTATATGATTATCATAGATGAAGAGACCAGAATGGAGGAGATTAAAAAGGGAGAGGGACTGAGAGAGTCATGGACTCTGACAAAGTTATAAATGAGGCTATGGAGCTTTATAAGAAGCTTACAGTGACTGCCTCAGCGGGTCTCCTTGATGATGCAAGATTTGCTATAAACAATATTAGAAAACAACTGAGAACTCTTTCTTTCGAAGAGGTGACCCCTCTAAAATGCCTAAGGCTATCAAGGATGCTGCTGATGCACTTACTAAAAGTACCCGAGCTTTATAAAAGCTCTACAAGCGGCTGAGAAGTCTCTGAATGCTGAGATTCTTGACAGTTCAAGAATGAGAGGACAGGGAGAAAAGAAAAGTGTTCGAGGATAATTTGGATTAGTATGATTAACTCGATAGTAGAAGGATTGAACAGAGTACTGGAACATGAAAGAGAGATAAGAGGAATATCAGCTTCTGGATTTTTCAAAATATACTCGAATTCTCAAGATATTTCTTTTTGGAAAGATTATCCAAGACTAAATGGATAGTAGCTTATATATAAAGCCTGGAAAGCATCCTGTAGAAGCATTTTTACTTTGAATTGACTTACAATCCAAGAAGAGATGACTATATCAGCAACTATAGATATATGCTTACTACTCAGATTATATACTTCTGTTAAAATCTGATAATTGGGGGAGAAAGTAATAAATGGGAGGACATTCAACCAGTACCAGACACCTCTTACTGATGAATTGTTGGCCCTTTACCTGAGGAGGTAAGAGATGAATTACTGGACATTATAAACAATGTCAGAATTCATTCAGAACCTCAGTCCTACCAGGGAAAAGAGCCAAGGATAGACCGAGGGATGAAAGAGGAAGGATTATAGTAGATTTGTGCAAGCCTCATATACTTGAAGATATGGACTATTTCAGAGAGTCTGCACTTCATTTTAAGGAGCATGGATGCTATACTTTCCTTAAGCCCAATGGTAATCCCAATTCAGAGTATGGTAAATTGGATAAGAAGAGAAAGAGATAGATGTTGGGATGGAATGGTAAGACCTTCAGATGGTGAATGGATACCTGGATATATGTATTTCTATCTCAACTATTGCCCTATCATCATGTCAGACCAAAAGAGAGGGAACTGCTCAGGCTGACCGTATTACAGACTTTCCTAAAGTCTGGGAAGGTATTTACTGGAGATTCCACTATATTGACCAGGCCAGAAGTGGGGGTCTTTTATAATGACTGGAAAGGTGCTTTGAATGGTGCAGAGTTAGCTTCCAGAGGTAAAGCCTTTGCCTATTCTCAAGAAGTAGAGACTCCTATGGGGAGAAGAGTATGGAAAGATATACAAATAGGAGATACTCTGTTTGCTCCGGATGGATCAATTACTAAGGTGATTAATATTCCTTTTGATGAAGAGCATGACGTGTATAAAATGACCCTTCAAGATGGAAGAAGTGGTTATACCACTCTAGAACATTTATGGAAAAATATAAATAAGAATGGGGGGAACTGGAATAAACTATATACTACTGAGGAAATCCTTAAAAGTAAATCTCCCAACAGATTTGCTATAGAGGTCTCAGAAGGAGTGGAGTATAGATATAAAGAGATTTCCTATTGAACCTTATTTACTTGGATTGATGCTGGGAGATGGAGCCTTTACTATAAGTAAAAGGTAACCAAGCTCAGCTTTTTCTTCAAGAGCGGAAAGATGTACTTGTATATCAGAAGATCTTGGGGTAGGCCTTCAAAAGGGTAGGTAATACGGAGATGAGCTGGCTCATAGATTATCCCAAGTTTGGAGAAAGGGCTAAAATTCTTGGCTTACATGATAAAGTATCCGACACTAAGTTTTATTCCGGATTGCTATAAGTATAACTCAGAGAGGTCCGAGTTAGAGCTGCTTGCTGGATTGTTGGATACGGATGGTTCTGTACATGATAGTGGAAGACCGAATTTTATACTACTCTCTAAACAGCTTTTTCTGGATGTATGTTGGATAGCAAGAAGTCTTGGTTATAATGCAACTTACTGGACTCGGTCCCCTAAATACATATATACAAAGGGGAAAGGAAAGAGGGGAAGCTATGCTATACAGTTTACATTTACACAAATGACCTTTTATTTAAGCTACCAAGAAAGAACAGCCTTTGTGGAAAGAGGGGGCCAAAACTTGATAGTAGAGTAAATAAAACCTCTGTAAAAATCTATCGAATTTTCTCAGAGAAAGGTGTAAGTGTGTGACAGTAGATCGAGAGGATGGATTATTTCTTATTGGAGATTTCATTACTACCCATAATAGTAAGTCTTGCTGTATGGGTTCTATCCTGGCACATAATTTTGTACTGGGAGAGAATAGAAAAGCTCATAAAGATACCAGAAAGTACCATTACAGCTTATCAAAAAAAAGAGTATCTCACAAAGGATGGTACCCTCAATAAGTTTGAAACAATGATTGACTTCTGTGCTCAGAATACTGAGTTTCCTGCAAGAAGAATCAAGAGTTTCTCTTGACAAGATGAACTGGATTATGGGCTATCAGGACCTTGAAACAGGTACTAAGATGGGTACTAAGAATGAGGTGCTTGGCTAATTGTAGCTTAAAAAGACAACATTGCAAAACTTAGAGGTAAAAAAGAAGTGTATTTTTGGTATTGAGGAGTTCGGCTGCCATATAAAAGGAACCAAAGTCCTAATGTATGATGGCTCTATTAAAAATGTGGAAGAGATAAGAGTAGGGGAATCTCTAATGGGGAATGACAATACTCCTCGTATAGTGGAAAAACTATATCATGGAGAGGACCAATTATACAAGGTTACTCTATCTAATGGGGATTACCAAATTGTTAATAGCCACCATCCTATTTACTTCAAGAAATATGATTGGAACAGAGAGAGTTACACAGAGCATACCCTCACAGCCCCCCGAGTTGATGTCTATCCCAAATCTTAATAAGGGATACTATATACCTAAAAGCTGTACTCTCCTTTCAAAGAAGGGAGGGTTCCTATTGACCCTTATTTTCTTAGGGTTGTGGCTCGGCGATGGAGATTCTTCCCGGTTAGATATTGCTAATGAAGATAAAGAGGTATTAAATTGGTTGGAAGGTTCTATGTGGGAAAAAATTAGAGCCTTACCTCAATCTAAGGCTTGTAAGGGTATTCCATATGAGTAAAGTTACGCATATCTATGATAGATACTTTAGGGACTATAAGTTATATGGAAATAAGCACATTCCTGAAGATTACAAGATTAATAGTCAAGATATTCAACTATCAGTGGTAGCAGGACTACTAGATACAGATGGTACCTACAATAAGAGTAAGAACTTCTTTTGAAATAACTCAAAAGATATGATAGAAAGCATATTTTGGAGGATATTAAGTTCATGTGTGAATCAAATGGTCTAAAAGTGCTCTCTAACATCAAGAATTGGAACTGGAAAGAAGAAAGGGGTTCTTCATTACAGATTAAAAACAAGTGGGGACCTATCTATTATTCCTTACTAAGATAGAAAGGAAAAAGAGGTATAAAAAATCTACTTCTTACAGATGTCGAAAGTGTTGGAATGATTATACATTTAAAAAGTAGAGCCCTATGATATGGGTGAATATTATGGATTTACTGTAGATAAAAAATCACCCTATTTGTACTTGGGGACCTAACTATCACCCATAATTCATTCCCTAACCTTTCAGACCTTTACACTGTGATGAGGCCATCTGTCAGGGATGGTAACCTTGTCTTCGAATTATGTACCTGCAGGGTACTGCTGGTGATAAAGACTCAGACTTTGCTGGTGCTCAAGAGATTATGTATAACCCCACAGGTTATGACATGTATGCTCTTCCTAATGTTTATGACAAGACTTCTGCTGGTAAGCCCAAGTTCGTATTCTTTTTTCCAGGCTATGTAAACAGAGAGGGTTCCTACAATAAAGATGGAGTATCTGATGTAACCAAATCTTTAGTTGAGATACTTCTTGACAGATATAAGGTAAAAGTATAATTCTACTGACCCCAACACTATTGTCAAGACTATTGCTGAGGTACCTATTACTCCCTCAGAGGCTATTCTTAGAACCAAGAGGAATATCTTCCCTGTAACTGACCTTCTTGAAAGATTTAGGACAAATAGACTCAAATCCTGCAGAACTGAATGATGTATATGTAGGTGAGTTTACTCTAAGTAATGGAAAGATAGAGTTCAATCCAACTGTAGGGGACCCTATCAGGGAATTTCCTCATAAGGATAATAAACTCGATGGTGCTGTAGAGATATTCCAAATGCCTCAGAAGATATCTACGGATGAAGGACTTGTAATCCCTCAGGGAAGATACATAGCCTCTTGTGACCCTGTAGATGATGACTCTTCTGAAACAGCTTCTCTTCAGTCTGCTTTTGTACTTGACCTATGGACTGACCAGATAGTGGCAGAATATACAGGCAGACCGAGGTTTGCAGAGGATTACTATGAGCAGTTAAGAAGATTGTGTTTATTTTATAATGCAAAAACTAAACTATGAGAATAATAAGAAGGGTATTTTTGCTTATTTCAGTAAAAGTTAACTCTCTTTTCTATTCTTACTGATACTCTGGAATATCTCAAAGATAAGGACATGATTAAAGTTACTCCCTATGGTAATAAAGCCAAAGGTGTACAAGCTACCTTACCTATCAATAACTTCGCAAGAACTCTTATCAGGGATTGGCTGCTCAAACCAGTCAATACTATAATGAATGTGGATGGAGAACCCACAGAGGTTCAGATTCCTAACCTCTTCAGGCTAAGACAGAGAGCTCTGATTAAGGAGCTTATCCAATGGAATAGTGAGGGTAACTTCGACCGTGTGTCTTCATTGGGTATGCTTATGCTGCTCAGGGAGGGATAGGATGATTCTTTACAGTGGTGATGTTCAGAAGATGCAAGTTACTAAGAGAAAAAGACTCTTGCAGATGACCCATTCTTCCAGACCAACTACAAACCTGAGAGAAAAAAGAATATGATAGCTGAGAGATTATTAAATCAGTAAATTTAGGCAAAGGCTAAGGGAATCTAACAATTTTCCTTAGCCTATTGTTTGTCTGGATATTTTTACTTATATTTGCACAAATCAAAACATTAAAGTATAATGCCCCAATTTATACAATTACCGAGACAACAGCTGTCTTTCTCTAAAAAAGACAAGAGCATGGAGAGTTTCGCATCTTGATTGGGCAGAGAACAGAACTTTCTTCAACTACAGTCCTGTAAGAAGGTCAGTATTACATAAAAGGATTAACTATGACCTGCTCAATGGCAAGATTCACATGGAGGATATGGAGATTATCCTCAACCCAGAAGATGTCAAAGCTGGTTATATTCTGACAAGATTCAGCACTATCCCATCATGAACTCTAAGATTAATGTTCTTAGAGGGGAAGAGTCGAAGAGAGTCTTTGATTTTAGAGTAATAGTGACAAATCCTCTCGCAATTTCTGAGATAGAGAACAATAAAAAGAAGGAACTTTTTGCAAGACTACAGGAGATGGTTCAGAACACTGCTCAGTCTGAGGAAGAGTTCAATGCAGAGCTTGAGAAGCTGAATGACTACTTTACTTATGAGTGGCAGGATGCAAGAGAAATCAGAGCTAATGCACTTCTTAACCACTATTCGAAGGAGTACAACATGCCTGTGATATTCAATGCTGGGTTTGTAGATGCCATGACAGTTGCTGAGGAGATTTATCAGTGTGATATAGTAGGTGGAGAACCTGTTATAGAAAAGCTCAATCCATGAAGGTAAGAGTGTTCAAATCAGGATATTCAACAAGATAGAGGATGCTGATATAATTCTTCTCGAAGACTACTGGTCTCCAGGTAGAATCATAGATACATACTATGATGTTCTCACTCCTGCAGATATGACTTACATCGAAAAAAATCTTCCCAACCAAGGTGAAACCACTGATGGTATGGATAACTACGATGAAAGAGATAACTTGTATTTGCAGACTTTGTGGACCCACAGTATATTGATGTGGGAGAATATGTTCCTTCCTTTTGGTACATTCGGTGGTAGTAAACTCTACTATGACTCTGCAGGTAATGTCAGAGTACTTAGAATGTACTGGAAATCAAGGAGAAAGATTAAGAAAGTAAAGTCCTATGACCCTCAGACGGGAGAAACAGTCTATAATTTCTATCCTGAGACCTATCAGACTAAGGTAGAAATGGGAGAGGAAGAAGAGATATTCTGGATAAATGAAGCCTGGGAAGGCACTAAGATTGGTAGAGATGTCTATGTGAATATGAGACCTAAGCCAATTCAGTACAACAGACTTTCAAATCCTTCAAGATGTCACTTTGGAATCATAGGCTCCATCTATAATATAGGTGACCAGAGAGCCTACTCCTTAGTAGATATGATGAAACCTTATAACTATCTGTATGATGTAATTCATGACAGACTGAATAAGGCCATAGCTGCTAACTGGGGTAAAATCATGGAGCTTGATATTGCTTCAGTACCTGAAGGATGGACAGTAGAGAAATTTTACTATGCAAGGTAAAATCACCTTGCTGTAAAAAAACTCTTCAAGGAGGGTAGTATGGTGCAACCACAGGAAAATTAGCTGGTGCATTTGCTTCTAATTCAAGGGGGTTATTGATGCTGAGACTGGCAACTACATCCAACAGCATATTAACCTGCTGGAGTTCATTAAGATGGAGATGGCGGAAGTTGCAGGTATTTCAAGAGAGGGCAGATTTCAAAATAGAGACTGTAGGAGGTGTTGAAGAGCTACTCTTCAATCGTCTCACATTACAGAAGTGGCTGTTTGTAATCGGATGTTAAAGAAGAGTCGCCTTGAATGCTTCTTAGAGACAGCAAAGATAGCCCTGAAAGGACAGAAGAAGAAATTCAGTATATTCTTTCGGACATGTCTTCACAAATCATGGAAATTGAAGGTGATGAATTTGCTGAAAATGACTATGGTCTTGTAGTAGATACTCTAATGCTTCTCAGGAGCTCAATAGCAAACTGGATGCACTTGCTCAAGCAGCTCTTCAGAATGATAAACTGACTTTCAGTACCATTATGAAACTCTTCAGCTCAGCCTCTATTGCAGAAAAAGCGTAAAAAAGAATGGTTGAGAATGATGAAAAAGAAAGGCAATGGAAAGACAAGCTGAAGCTCAGCAAGCTGAAATGCAAGCACAACAGCAAGCTGTTCAGGCTAATATGCAAATGAAGCAGGCAGAGCTTGACCAGAGAGCCAAAAGCTAATGAACTGGATAATGAAACTAAACTACTGATAGCTCAGATGCAGGCATTTGCTAATGAGGAAACATCAGAGGATGTAGAATATTCACCAGAAGCCAAGGCTAATTGGATGAGCAAATCAGAGAATTTGACAAGAGACTACAGCTTGACAGAGAGAGACTGGAATTTGATAAGAATAAAGCCAGTGTAGATGCTCGTCTGAAAGAAAAACAAATTAGCAAACAAAAAAAAAAACCAACAAAGTAAATAAGCTATAAGGGGGGTACTCGTAGCTTACCTTTTATATTATGGAAAAGAAAATTATATTTACCCCTGTGGAGCCTAACAGAAATCTCTTATCTACACTATAGAGAGACCTTCTGGTCTTAGAGAGATTTGGTTCTAATGGTTGGGAGAGTATAGGAGGTACAGGCTCTGTAACAGAAGAGGAGTTTATAGAAGCTCTTAAGAATAAGGCAGACTTAGTTAGTGGTAAAAAGTTCCTGCTGAACAATTGCAAGTTATGTAGATGATGTTATTGAATTTGAAAGCATTATTAATGGGAGCAACCTATTAATTTTTATTTAAATAATCAAAGTTATACTGATAAAGTTTATTATATTCAAGGCTCCACTTCTATTGAAGGAACTTTAAGTTTTAAATATAATAAGAAATTTATTAATTTTGGAACTAATACTTCTGAAGATGATTGGATAATTGTTGAGCCTGAAGAAGGAAAAAAATTTATATATAAAGATTGGTTCTGGTAATGACTCAAATCATAGTTTTCGTTGGAGTGGTAGTGATCTTATTGATTTAGATAAAATTGGTCTGATAGGATAAATACTCTGGAATTAAAGACTTTAACAAGTAATTTAGGAACTATTACAAATCCTCTTGATTTATCTGAATCTACAAGTACTTCATCATTTACTCAGTTATACAGCTATCTTAGCCAAAGAAATAAATCTTCACTGATTAATTTGCTTTTGAATATTATAATGGTGCCGCTTATAGTTCTCCTATAATTGATGTAGATCCTGTTGAAAGAACTTTTAGATATATAATCAAGGGTACTTACAAACTTATAAAGTTCTAAAAAGAAGATAATAATTATAGTCTTGTAAAAGTTAAGGAATTTCCTGATTTTGTATATCTTGATTACAGCACTGTAGGGACAGCTTTTAGATGATAATACTATTGATCAGATACAAAAAGCATCTGTAGTTTTAATAAACGACGATGTCGCTAAACCTTATAATAAATCTGTTTATCTTACTAAAAATCAAAAACAAACACGTATTTGCAGTTTGTTTATGGTTGGGAGTATAGATAATTTGAACAAAAAGGATAACCTATAAAGTTGTCTGTAAATACTTCTACTAAAGTATGGACCATAAGTTACCAAGAGGTATACTCTACCTTTTATGGAGACTTATTCTCAATTTGGTTTCACTGGTAAAGCTCTTCTGCTGTTAATCAAGACCAAGAAGTGGCAAGATTAGTTAATATGAACTCTTATAATATTACTTCTTCTGATTTAAATAAAGTACATAGTGGTGATAAGTTTAGAGTGTTATTTAAGAATGCCATTTTTTATATTGGATGAAGGTGGTAAGACCAAGATTTTTGCAGGTTATTCATCTGATACTGTAGTATATTATAATTGTATAAGTGATAGTGCTTCGGCTGATAAATTATATTCTTTTTAGAATGCCATCTAATCTTTTTGTCATCTATTGAAACTGCTCAATTTGATGATATATTTTATAGTAATTATAAAGCAAAAGGTGGTACTAAAGCCAATAAAGATGCGATGTATAAGGAGCTTTTGCTCAACTTACAGGAAATACTTATGTAATAGATTCGTCTAAATTAAATACTACTCTGACTGATACAGAAAGCTAATAATAGTTATAAATGTTTCTACCTCATTGTTACCAATGCTATAGTAGAGGGTAATGTTTTTAGTATTTGTAAGAGGTAGTAGTTCATCAGGTAATCTCAATTTTTTGGCTTATATCTAATGCTACAAATGGAAGGCTAATCTTTTACATAAAATTATATATTATGGTAGCGCTTAAAAATGTGTAGTATAATTGGAGCAAATAGTGATCCATATATTATGCCCTCATATGGAGGAAAGTCAAACAATTTAGCTTTTTAATAGTATTAATAATTTCTTATTTGATAATACTGTTATCATAAATAAAACATTATTAAATACTACTATTACAGATACATCTATTCAAGATAGTATTAAGAGGGCAAATATTTTTCGGTTGTTGAAGATTCTACTGACAGTAGCTATAAAAGCACATATTAAAGGGTTTGTAGCTTCTAATGCAATTTATTTTCTTTAATTTTACAAATGCAAATGCCGATAATATAAAAAAGTACAAGAGTATCATTTAACACTACTACTAATTTGTTAAGTAGTAATGATGTATATTTACAATCTGCGTTCAATGCTTATAAATTGGGTGGTGGTACTAAATATACTACTGAATCTACATTTAATACCCGATTTGCGGAAGTCATGGATGCCTGATTATTTTTAAAAAAATAAAATATGTTTACAAGACAAGATATTTTAGATATTGGTGAAGAAGCTTAAGTTAATTAGTATTAGGGATTCTGAATTTGCAAAAAAGAAAGAGAGTCTTGACGAATCTGATGAAATAAGTATTCTTAGAAAGATGCCTGATGAAGACCTATTCTAATTACAGAATAGGTCTCAAAAAGGCTATAGAGGAACACTCAACCAAAGTAGAAGTAGTTCAGAAACTGGGACAGTCTACAGAGGCTGTTATGTCCCAGAAAGCTGTGACTGATGCTCTTGCAGAGATTTCTACTGTAGATATAGTACAAGGGACTGGAAATTCCACTGAAAAGGTGTATGGGATGCTGTAACCAAAGCCCTTTTTGGAAAAGGTTGGCTCTGGTACAATCAAAGGCGTAGAGGTTGTTTATGGAACAGCCCCAAGTCAAATAGACAATATTTTATAGAGTTAGCAGAAACCAACTAATATGGGACATAGGATAAAAAGCTCTTGTCTACAATGGGGAGATACTGGCTTCTGACAATGGCTCTTATATTACAAAGAGTGTTATATAATAGAGAGGTGATTTGGCCAAATACACCAGCACCTGAGCCTACTAACCTTGTGATAGCTACATATAATGATACAATTGCTACATTTGATGGTAAAAGCTGGCTATTGGGAGAGGCTATTCAGAGCTATTGCCAGGGGGTAATAAGATTAAGAGAATTATGTTCAATGGAGAGAAAATATGGCCTACTATAAATACGTATTTATTCCTGAGAAGGAGAATATTATTCTTGAGGAGGCTAATAACTTCTCAGATATACAAATGCAATTTCTACTAATTCTACATTTATGATATCATAATATGGCGGATGTTATAAAAATAAAATAATAGTTACTCCAGGGTCAGGTTCTGGTAATACTACTCTTCAGGTAAAAGCTTCTTCAGCCAATATAGCAATAGAGTGGCACAGTCCTCTTCATTTACTGTTACAGCTCAGGAGTATCCCCCTGATAAAACATTTACGGCTACTCTCTCTCCAGCTGTAGAATTTGTATCTTTTGATGATGGAGCTGAAATGGCTGCTTTAAGGCTGGAGGTACAGTGGTTCTGGAAGGTGTATCTAATTCAGAAAAACTCACATTTTCTAAAGGAAGTGGGTCCATAATTTCCACAGACATTGCAAGAAGTGAATATAAGGTTAATTTCCTCTATTAATGCCAGAAGCGGTACAGCTATTACAGGCGATCCTGGAGCTTTAGCTAAGTTTAGCTTTCAGCTAACTCTTACGACAACTGGTAATGATACAGTTTCTGAGAGAACTCAGCAAATTACGGTTACTACATCTGGTGGTAAGTCTGCCACTATTACTTTAAAGCAAACTGCAGGAGACCCTTACTTAACTATTACCCAACAGAGATAACTATTCCTCAAGATGGTTCTGGCAGTTCAGGTTGGAAGTTAACACTAACACTACATTTTCTATTTCTTAAATTTGATGAAAAATAAGTTAATTGATAGGGGGGGGATATTTGTCCTATTACCCTGTTGTCAATAGGTAAAATTAATTATATGAGTGCTCAGAAAGTTTCAATTCCTTGGGGGTACAGATGAAACAGATGCTATTCACTTAACTTGGGATGATTCTGACCTCCCTGGAGCTGTTGTAGTGACTATTACATCAGATGTGAATACTACGGGCGCCACACGCCGAAAAAATCTTACATTTACTACCTTATCTTCATCTGGGCCTCAGAAGCAAGATAATCTTGCAGTAATACAGGATATAGAAAGTTTAGTAATAGTTAAGTATAATGGTATAGTCAGCACATTTAATGATACTAAAGCTGGCTTCAAACAAAAATCACAATAAGATATATGGCTGAAATATTTAAACCAATAGAAGATTTTACTGAAGTTATTCCTTCAGGCAATGAAGAAATTCAAGTCTCAAGATACAGAGAAAGTAACACTATCTAAAAAATTGCTGCCTTAGCTTTATCTCAGTCTCTTTCAGGGTTTTCTTCTCTTCCCAATACATCAGCGGGAAATATTAATAATGAAGATACTATTTTTAGAGGCTATAGAAAAAAGATAGTTTTATATGCTGGCTCAGGGTCAAGGATACTTCTTTAATGCTAATAGTGCTTCTAATAGTGGTTTCTTGGGAATTGCTGTAGGTATTCCCAGTTATGGGACTATGGCGTTTGCCTTAAACTATGGAGAAGCAGAGCTTTTGGTTGATAGATGATCCGGAGATAAAGACCATTGATACGATTATAAAATTAAGTAATTTAGACTTGCTTAGCTGGATACAGAACCATGTAACCCATAAAGCACCACTTTCATTTGCAAGTACCCAAACTCCAAATGTCAATACCCTTCCTATTAGTAGCAACCTGAAGTTTGTCAACAGTAAAAGCAATATCAGTGATTTACTTAAGATGTTAGTTGCAGCTATTAATGTAGGACGTCTGAGGATTGTATCAGGGAATCCTTCCCAGGAGGAGCATCAGGTAAACCTGAATTGGCTCTTATTATTAACTCTGAGCAAGGTACTAATGCTGAGACAGCTGGGACTGTAGGCTTTGCAAAATTTCATCTTACCAATGATTATATCCATATTGTATCCTCATCAGGGTCTGGAACGAATTGGGCTTCTTCAAACTTTAACAGATGAAGATATCATTAAAAAAGCTAAATTCTACAGCAAGTGGGGGATTGGGGTAGTCTGGGGAGTAAAAAAATTGGAGTGGAGGAGGAAGTGGAAGCACTTTTGAAAACTGTTAAAGTAACTAACTTTAAAACTAATACTTTCTGCCGAGGGTAGTGGTAATGACATTGCACAAGGGGAATTTTTTTCTATTCAGTAGTGATGCCAGTGCCACAAATGGACCAGGGGGTAGCCTTACATGGATATGGTATTAAGGTAACTGCAGTGTCTATTAGCTACGTAGGAGAGTAGATGAGTATACAAAGGTTGGTTTGTACCCAGTTCTATACCAATTCAAATCTGCTTTTATATGTATGATACTAATTGGAATATCCTGGAACTTCCACTGGAATTTCAGCTTCAGTATATGAACTTACCACAGCGACAAATGTAGTTCCAGAAGGGGATTTAAAAAATACATACAGGTAGCTGACATTTTCAGAATGCCATTTGGCACACCAGGTGAGAGTGGGTATAATCAACTGGATTTTATAAGAGCCTAAGATACCGTATCCCTCTCAATATGTTTTTATTAACCCTGATAATAAATACTACAGTTGACAATAAACAAGGAGGGCTTAATCGTATTAGAGTTGATGCAGAAACTGGGGGTTATTGATATGGAAACTGTTTCCCTTTCAAAACAGAAAGTTTCAGACAATTATTTACTGGGAAATACATTGCATTAGCTAATGCAAACCCTGAGACTTTTTCTCTCAGTGCTAATGTGACTGATGGAGATATTCTAATGATTGTTTATGACTTTATATCAGATAGGCCACACTATGCTTGAAACAAGCAAGGTCGAAATATAATATGGAAATGTACCAGTGGAACGGAGGATATAACTATTGAAGCTCTTAATTATAATGGTTCTGAAGGTATTAGTAGCTTGGTATCTTTCAATCTTATATTGTCAGCATCAGGTACCACACTGACTATGGAGGCTACTGGAGATGTTGATACTGCTATAGAGGCTTTCCATGTAGTTGGGCTTTATAGACTTAGGAGAAAAAGTATCGTGAGAAAATACCTAATAGGGGGTTATATCTTATGTCCTTTTAGGATTAGCTATCTTCGCTCTGTAAAAGTAATATCTTTAAGAGCTGAGAGAGACTTACAGATGGAAAATGTAAAGGCTTATGCAACTTTATATTCAAATTCTGAAAGCGAGAAGAGAGTTTTCAAACTCTCTCTTGACCAGATGAAATCTGTAAATGACTCCATCTTTAACAAGATGTTGCAGATGCAAAAGGAACTTTAAAATCAAAGACAAGAATATAGCATCAACTTCAGTATAGGTTATCCACCGCTAAAAAGGTGGATACCCTATTACTGAGGGATACTATATTTAGAGACCCTGATTTTGAGTTAGATACAGTATTCGGGGATAAATGGTTCAAAAACAGAGACTTCATCTAAAAATATCCTGAGAAATCGCCTCATCCCCAGAAGTCACATTAGAAAATTATGTAGCTCTTGAAAATAAAAAGGGAGACAGTAAAAACCTACTAAGAAGTTCTTTCTTTTGGAGGTGGTTCCAGAAAAGGCACACTGTTACAAAAGGGAAGTAGTAGAGAAGAACATATATGTAAAAGATTCAGTTTCAAGGTTTGTAATCATAAATAAATAGATATGGCCACTGAAGTAATAATAGCCTTAATAGGCATAGCTTCTACTATAGTAAGCTGGGCCTTAGGCCGTAGAAGGACAAATGCAGAGGTTGCAGCCATGCAAATGGACTACATTAAGAGTGCAGACACCTTCTACAGAGAGAATAGACAACCTCCAAAAGGAGGTTACTGAGCAGGCAAAACAGATAAGGGCACTCAGGCTAATCATTGATAAAATGATAGACAATGCCTGCTTAGTACAGAAGTGCCCTAAAAGAAAATATTATGATCCGGATACTCTTGCAGAGATAATGGATGAAGAAGGAGTAACTTTTAGTAAAGTACATGAAGTTAAAGCTGGTTAGGAAGTACCTGGGTCCCGAGTATACCATTGGCGATTTATATATTGATGGTAAACTCTATTGTAACACCTTGGAAGATGTTAACAGAGATGCTTAACAAGAATGGTATATTCGATGGCTCAGAGAAAAAGTAGCAGGAGACACCTGCATTCCCTTTGGAACCTACAAGATAACTGTAGATAAGTCCCCAAAGTTTGGCAGAGAATTACCAAGACTGCACAATGTTTCATCCTTCAGCGGTATTCTCATACACAGAGGTAATACAATAAAGGACACTGCTGGGTGCATCTTAGTTGGTGAGAATACTGTAAAAGGAAAAGTACTCAACTCTACTATGTATGAAGTGGATTTGACCAAAAAAGATTAAAGATGCTATTGCAAGAGGAGAGGATGTAACAATTCAAATAGTTTAATATGGCAAGACCAAGACCTTTAGAGGTCCAAGTGCTGGACCATCTGCATATAAACTGAATGACCCTCGGGTGACAAACCCTCTTGGTTTAGTTTAGAGGTTATTTTTGAAAAGAAAGGAAGGGGGTAAAAGAGGAGTTAGAAGCTCCTCTTTAGCTCAACAAAAAAAGACAGACAAAGGTAATAGAGGAATTCATGGATAAAATGTTATCACACAAATTAGCTATATTGTGTGTAAAGTATATTCCAGTAATAGTTGCTCTAACGGATGTACTTGCTATTATATTGACTTTCCTTAATATTGGAACAGGATTACTCGGCTGTATCTTAGGCACTTCTGTAATCTCTTTTTAGTACCTATGTATATTATGTCCTATGCTTTCAAATTTTGCAAGTATCACAGGAAGATATTGAACTACATAGTATTTAATAAGATTGCATATTTGGTAGATTATATCTTTTTGTAATTCTGCAGCAGATAAGATAATCTTTATGCTGTATCTCATAGTAGTAGGTGTATTTCTTACTTTAATTATTCGTGATTATTTAAAATATGGAGATAGAAACAGTGCTTAAGGTCTTGGGGCTAATCTATTAAGAGATTTTAGCTGCCAGAATAGATGCAGGTAATTCTAACTTGACAGAAGAGGAAGCTATTGAATTGGTTAGTGTGATTGGACATTATACTAATCGTGAAGAATACATAAGTAAGTATGAAGCCTGTAAGTATTTGAATATTAGCAGAGATACATTCGATAATTATGTGAAAGAGGGCAAATTGCCCAAAGGTAAGAAGAGAATAGGTTTCAAAGAATTAGCTTGACTAAGAAAGACTTAGATGAAGCTGTAAAAAGAAACTGAAAGCTAAAAAGTAGATAAATATGTTGACACAGAAGAAAAATGACTATTCCTATATTTGATGTAGGTTTTAGAGTATGTATCTTTGACGATTGGTCTGAAGTTGAAGATATAGTGGGGGATTCAGAACCATAAAAAGGAGGTAACTCTTTGCTTTCCCTGAAAGCCAGAGAATCCTGGTGGCTGTGACAGACACTTTCCTTCCACTATAGTTCATGAAGCAGAACATGTTAAGAACTATATCTGGAGATTCATCGGATATAGACCGATGAATGATAATGATGAAGTAGATGCGTACCTCTTGAAGTATATCTATAATAGGATAGTCGAGGTCTTCTACAAACATATAGGAGTAAATCCCAAAGACTTGATGGGTTAAGTAACATCTCTTACTATTTCATCTTTTGTAACCCTGTAAGGCTTAGTGCTTTACAGGGCTTTTATGCCCTTAGGATTGTTAGGTAATTTCCAGAAATATACATATATTTGTACCTGTAAGCTTACAAAACACACAAATCAATTCGTATTATGGAAATTATTGAAAAGTAAAGAAAAGGAGATTCCTGCTGCAGAGTACTGTGACAAGTATGGATATGGCTCAGGCTATGGCAGAAGAGATGTCAATGGAAAGGCCAATGCTGGTCTTACTCTTGTATCATAGGTACAGCTCTTGGAGCTTGGGCCTCTGTTTGGAAGAAACAGAGGTACTGGTCTTCTTGGTGGAGCTTCTGGTTTAGGTTCAGGTCTTGGTGGAGCTAACATCAATATCAATGGTCTTTGAATCAGGTATGGGTACTGCCAATGGCATTACCTTCTGCATTCAAGCTTGGCAAAAAGGGCTGTGAGAATGCTCTTGACCTACAGGCTGGTATCTACAATCTTGCTATGACTTATCAGAACAAATAGATTTGCTGACAGACAGCAACTTGACAGTGAGCTGTTTGGAGTATACAAGAGCCAGATTGATGCAGATTTTGGTCTATACAAATCTACAAGAGATGGCTTCGATGTTCTAAGTGCAAAGCAAAATCCAGGATGCCTTCAATCTGTACAAGTCTCCAGAGAGATGCTGATGATTCAATCAGAAAGGAACTCTCAGACCTTAAGGCACAAGTAGCTATCAATGCTGCAAGACCATATCAGATAAGCTTTATCCATGTGAGATTGGACAAGGCTTTCACTGCTGGTATCAACTACACTGACAGAAAGATTCTTGCAATGTTCTTTTGGACAGGTTGTACTTCCTGGATACTCCTACTGCAACAGAAAGGCTATGTAGGAGCTAATAGGATGTGGTGCCCAATGGTAGTCCAGCTGCTGCAACCCCAACCGCCTAATTTTAGGTAAAATACTACAATCCTATGGTTCCGGTGAATAATGTATTTTTAGGGGAAGTCCCTGACCTCTTGGGCCATTAGACCCAACTACGGGCTTGATGAAAGAATGGCTATGCTCGAAGCCTACCACAGAAAAAACTGGCTGAGCTGAGACAAGCCAAAAAGACAGATGAGTCAGATTCAATCTCAGGAGGTTACCCCCAGCCTATGGAATGAGATTGATTCTGAGGTATATCCCCTTTACAGATGAACAGAAGATGAAGTTGGCACAAGATGAGATTATGCTCAGAATGATATTGCACTTCAACAGATGGTTCAAACTGAAATTTTTAACCTTGTAAAAGGTAAAGATAGAAAATTCTCAATCAGGCAAAGAGCTTCTACTAATCAGTTAAGCATCGTGAAAAAGCTGAAGAAGAAAAAATTGTCGAAGAAAACTAATTAAGAGATGGAGGCATTTTAGAAGATTCAAGGAATACTCTAAATCCCAACCCCAATGTAACTTACGAAGAATTTATTAAAACTGTTTATCAATGAATGTAAAATGTAGTGGCTGGAAAGAGTCAGGTCCTATATCAATGGACAGATTACAAGGATGGCTATGGATAATCCTGTTGTGGGGATTCATGAAGCCCATAATCACCTCGAGTAATAGACAACAATGTCTATAAAATAGAGGATGGACTTAAGATGATAGCTGATAAGGATGGTAATATAGATACAGAAGCTATTCCTGACAGAGATGTTGGATAGTGTAATGAAAGCTAAACCATTCACAATAAAATACAACCATTCATCGGAGACATAGAGATTGGTGAAGGTCTGGTTAAATTAAACCTACCTGTAGTAAATAAGAGGGATTGTATTTAACTCTACAGACCCTTCAGGAATTAAAGAACTTATTAACTAAATAAGGCTATGGATGGATATATATGCTAAGAAGACTGATGGAGGAAAGAGGAAACAGAGGTTTCTTAATATGGTGGAAAAGTTCAAAGAGTTCATGAGGTTCGAAAGAGGTGGCAGACGCCACTTTGATGACATGGACCCATGGGACTATGAATATTCCAGTAGAAGAAGAGACCATGAAGATGCTGACTTCCGCAGAATGATGGAGAAAGTATGGAGGTGACCCGACAAAAGAAGAATGGGAAACCATGATGGAATCTCATGAGGGTAGAAGAAAGCATTTCAGCCCTTTCTTTTTGCTAAGATTGAGGTCGAGGAAATGTCCCATACTGAAAAATGGTAATAAACACAGAGGTGAAAAAGTACTCGATGGAAAAGGCTGAGGAAGTATTCAGAAGATACAAATCAATCCTTCCATCTGAAGTAACTGTAGCTGATGTGTATGTAGCAATTAACTGTCACTCTCCATGACTTTGCACAACTGTACAAGGCATGGTTTGGTGATAACATTGATACTAAGATTATTGAATCAGCTATAGTGTTCTGGTTCAAGGATGAGGAATTCCAGGATGGTGAAAAAGCTCTGGAAGTACTTCAATTATATGAAGTAATCTTTCGCTATGGGGATACAGCAATGTATCCCCTTTTAATAGAAAAAGACAGTAAAATAAAGTAAAATTAATTAATGAAGTATAAGTAATGAATTTAGCCTCTTGCTTTATTCAAATATTTATCATACTTTTGCACTGTTAAATATAAACTAAAAAGGAGAAGTTTATGGGAGATAAATTAACATGGACCTTATTATGACAGGGGATGAGGCTGGAAGACCTATTCCTAAATAATAGTCCAGAAGAAAAAAGAAACAACTGTTCCCCCTGCTGAGGGACAGAATAAAAAACAACTACTGAGGGTGAAACCAGAGCCTATAGAGGATATTAATCCTGAGGAACTGTTTAGCTCAGAGGGCGTAGGTAGTGGGAGAGACTCAAGAGAATGGAGAGAGAATGCTGGAAACCAACAAGGTGATGGTTCTTCTCCCAATGACAACTTCTACTCTTCCATAGCCACTGCTTGTAAGTGAGGAAGGTATTTTCTCCATCTTGAAGATGACTCTCTTGAAAATATCAAGACAGCTGAAGACTTTAAAGAAGCCATGAATAAACAAGTCATGGCTATGCTTGATGAAAAAGCAAAGACAAATCAGTGAAGCTCTTGAATATGGAGTAGAGCCAGACGAGGTTCAGAAATACCAGAATGCCATTAACTACCTGGATAGTCTTTCAGAAGAGCTATTAAAGAAGAGGGTGATAAAGGCATATCTCTAAGAAGAAAGCTTATTTATAATGACTACCGTAACAGAGGATTCTCAGAGGAAAGAGCTAAGAAGTATACTGAGAGGTCTTTTTGAACAAGGTACTGATGTAGATGATGCTCTTGATGCCAAGTTAAGCAACAAAGAGTTCTTCTCAACCCAGTACAGTAAACTGGTAGAAGCTGCAAAAGAACAAGCTGAAAAAGAGGCTAAACAGGAAAGAGAGAAGGCTGAGTCCATTAAGAAGGCCATCATGGACACTGAGGAGCCCTTTTGAAGGTGTGAAACTGGATAAGGCAACCAGACAGAGAGTATTTGAAACTATTTCAAGCCTGTCTTCAAAGATAAGGAAGGGAATATGTATACAGCTCTGCAAAAAAGCTCAGTATGATGATGAAGAAGGATTTATCCGAAGCTCGGATATATCTTTACCCCTACAGATGGATTCAAGAATCTCGATGGTCTCGTAAAGGGAAAAGTTCAAAAAGAAACTAAAAGAGGATTCAAAAGAATAGAACAGGCTTTTTGAGAACTCCCCCACGCCAGGTGAACCCAGATTTGCAAGTGGTGTTGGAGGAGTAGAAGAAGTTAAGTCAGGAGGATTCCTTCTTGATGTATAATAACAATCCAATAAAATAACAAATTTTATGGCAAGATTAGGTAAATTTCAAATGCTTACCTTCAGTCACTGGAAGGGTAGACCTTAGTGTTAGGCCCTTTGTAAAAATCGGGTAAAATCGGTGAAATCCTTCAATAGGTAAGGGATAATACCGAGCTAACCTATTCAATAATATGAATAGATAGTGTAACGCGTAGAAGATGAAACTATGAGTGGTTTTTTTACCAACATAGAATATATAATTCTTCCAAGAGTATCCGACATCTTAATAGATGAAAATGTACGCTGAACTTGGTTACAATGATAAAGTGTAAGAACTATAGGATAAAAAGCCTATAGGGTAACAAATGCTAACAAAGGACAATCACCTTGGCTCAGTATTCCAGCTGCAACCCTCAGAGAGCCACCACTCATGATGGTTCAGCTTCTTGCTATGTACAGAGGAAAGAACCTTGAGACTTATCTATCCTCAGTTCCCCTTACAAAGGAATTTGATACTGATGATGAGTACACATGGGATGTAATTGCATCCTCAAGAAGAAATATTCCCTTTTGTAGAAGCAAGAGATGAAGATGGTAAAGTAGTAGGTCCAAAGGGTCTGGCAGGTGTAGAGGAGCTCCTTCTATGTTGTATTTGCAGAGGACTGGTTTGCAGATGGCAATGTAATTGTAGGTGAGAAGAATGAAATCTATCTCTGAGAATTCTTGGTGACCCAAGAATGGAAGGGTACAAATGCGGTAGGCTTGTATGCCGCTTAATGTAGTAATACATTAATAAATATTGGGCAAAAATCGGTGGAGGCCGTCATTAGGAAATGGTTGATACCGAGCTAACTTAGAGGTAAAATCTTTAAGTAGTGTAGAGAGTAGAGATTGAAACTATGGTGAAGTTAGGGGAAGATTTACTTGATAAGTAATGATATAAACTCAAAGGTCTATATATAGGACAGACAATTCAAAGTCTTAAAAAAGAGATTTAATGGTCATTGCTGTTACAGTAAATCAGATAGAGTTCAAATATGTATTAAAAAAAAGAGCTATTCATAAATATGGAAAAGAACATTTTAGTATACATTTAATTGAAGAAATTCCTATCTCTTCTTAATGAGAGAGAGCAATATTGGATAAAGTATTACGACTCCTATAATACTGGTTATAACTTAACCGAAGGGGACAGGATTCTAATTATTTTAATCTTCACGGGCTTGAGAATTCAATAGATTTAAGAAAGTTTACCGATTACATATTAGAATTCTAAACCACTGGCAATAGAAGCCGCTTGCCAGACATTTCGGAATAAGTAAGAGCAGTGTTTACAATCTTATTAAAAGATTGAATAATCCTAACTTAATTTTAAATTCTACAATCCTAAAAAAGAGCTAAATCTGTAACTGATATAGATTCTAAAGAATTAATTTCCTTATATATCTAAAGGGGTGGTCTATACAAGACCCTCACTAAGAAATATAAAATAAGGGAAGCATAAATATCTGAGTTTAAAAATCAGAAGGTATTAGTATTCGTAGAGGAATCAAGGGATATAAACATAGAATATAACATCTCCAAGAGTGTCCACATCCTTAAGAAGGATGAATATGTACTCCGAACTTATAAGATGATAAATTATAAGAATATAAGGATAAAGAGCCTTATAGGTAACAAAATTGGTACAAGGTAGAGCTTTTATGGGTGGTGGTGTAACTACTGGTATGCCTGGTGAAGAGCTGCAGCTTTGGTAAGAGATTCTCGGATGACTACTCACCTGTTGAGAAGGAACTCTCAAGAAAGGTTGGTGACATCCAGTTCACTTCACCTGTAGCTATGAGAAATGAGTGGTCAAGAATCAGAATCCAGCACAAGGTTCCTGGCTCAATGCTTGGAAAGAAGCTGGCTGTAGGTATTCCTTCACTGACCCTCAGACAGGAAAAGAAGTTCGTAACTCCTATGTGGATGCACCATGTTGAGTGGGTATTCGAGAATAAGTTCTCAGAGAACAAGAATAACCTCATCATGTATGGTAGAAGCAATAGAAACCGTAATGGTGAGTATCTGAACATTGGTAAGTCAGGTAATGTCATTACAATGGGTGCCGGACTTAGAGAGCAAATGGAGGTAATGTAGTATGGTACAATGACTTCTCACTGAAGCTTATTGAGGACATGCTATATGAGCTGTCAATTCCAAGCTGGCTATGAATAAGAGAGAGTCTTCATCTTGAGAACAGTGAAAGAGCCTCGCCCCTTTGAACTT
>VOFJ01001804.1_pt1 | contig 36607 bp, 51 predicted proteins | sample 5384081 | NCBI WGS metagenome assembly VOFJ01 (sample SAMN12384729, study PRJNA508395) | human gut metagenome | isolation source: healthy gut I | host: Homo sapiens
TTTTTTTTTTTTTTTTTTTTTTTTTTTTTTTTTTTTTTTTTTTTTTTTTTTTTTTTTTTTTTTTTTTTTTTTTTTTTTTTTTTTTTCACGTATTGTTGGTGAAAGTATGAAGCAGCAGTTTGCAGCAAAACATCCGTGGACCATTCTGGCTGCGGGGGCAGCCATTCAGGTGCTTACCGGCTTACCGGCGGCTTGGGGCGTTTTTCAGCAGCCGGTCATGGAGGAATACGGCCTTTCGGAGCAGGGGGCGGGTTACGCCTTTGCCCTGCTTATTGCCGCCTTTGGGGTGGGGTGTGTGCTGGGCGGTTTTTTACAGGATAAAAAGGGCCCGCGCTGCGCAGCATTGTGGGGCACAGCCCTGCTCTGCGGCGGTTTTTTTGCAGCGGCCTTTCGCCGGCTGCCGCGCAACTGGCTGAAGAAAGGCAGGAAATACCTCGACCGTATGGTGGTGGAACTGAAGAGGATCGCGCTGGAGAAGGATGCCGTGGTCAATTGTGACGAGACCTGGTGCAAGGTCCGTAAATATGACCGTTACAAGAAATGCTACATGTGGGTCCTTGTCAACAAGGCGGAACGTGTGGTGATCTTCTTCTACGAGGACGGTTCGCGTGGCCGTGACGTGCTGACGAACTTTTTAGGTGATGCCGAGTTGAAGGCCCTCATGTCGGACGGTTATAACGCTTATGTCTTTATCGGTGACGAGCTGAAACCCACAGGGATATAGGATACGGACCATCAGGTCTATCTGGCGCACGTGAGGGCGAAGTTCGTGAAGGCCCGGATGGAAGGTGGCGACAAGAGGGCTGATGTGTTCCTTTGACAATATAAACCGTCTCTTCCGTTTTGAAAGGGAGTATGACAGGGAGATGATCACCGACGGGGAACGTACCCGACGACGGCAGGGGGTTGCCGACCATGGAGGCGATGATAAACCTGCGGGCAAACCTGCTGCAGGAGTTGAAAAGTGAGGAGGAGCAAAAAAGTTGTTATATGCGGGAGGCCCTGAATTATCTTAACAAGTTTTGGAATGAGGCCTTCACTTATATAAAGGACGGCCGTTATCCGATCTCGAACAATCTGGCGGAACGGGCGGTGCGTCCCTTTACCACCAAACGGAAGAACTCCCCTGCACTTCGGAAGTGACGAGGGGAGCGGAGATTGCCGCCGTATACCATAGCATAATCAGCACGGTGAAGCTGCAAGGCAGGTCCGCATGGGGTTATCTTGGTAAATTTTTTACCGGAATTTTTAACGGTGGCAGAGATTTTTTTGAGTCTGACACCACAAAATATAGACTTGGCAGTATGCCAATAGTTAAAAAAACAATCGAATTTAATAGCAATTTTTTTGTGAGGCATCCATTCTGATGCCTTATAAAAAGGGTACGCTCTAAATTGAGTATTAACATAAATACCTCTCCTTTAATGAAATCTATTAGTAAATGTGCATTTACTCTAAATGCAATCTACAAAATTAAAATTGACCATACAAAGGAGTCCTGTTCATCAGTAATAAAGATCGTATTGTTCATCATACTTCTGACAAATGGGAGCAGAATAAATGCACAGACGATGTATGGGACGACAGGGACTTCTATATGCGCCGACCGCTGAGATGCAGAAAAGATAAAACCTTCATGGTAGGTGGAAGTATGATAGATCACAATATTTATAGGAGTGACTATTGAATTTCTCATGAAGAGTATAATCCTTACATTCTTATAATTACTACCTAAAATCACTCATTTTTCCTTGGCTGGAAGTTGCCTCCATACCTGTACATTGGTAAAAGGTTTGATAGGTAGTTCTGGTTGGCCGCAACAAACATGGAGCAAAGTTCGTGAATCAAGACCGTTCTTTTTGCATGGCCGATTGCGATTATGGAAAGAAGGCTGGTGGGAAACAGTGGACAATTCCTCAGATAGTATTGGGAGTTAATGATCCGGGCAGTCATTCTGATCACGGTGGTGAAAATATCACATTTGATGATGTGGAGAGAATACTAATCATCTGACCCGTTTTTACCTTGCTGCTACAAAGCATTTTCATCATCCAGCAATGGGGAACTTTGGGCATGTACATGCCTCTGTTATTCAGTTTGACGGATTAGACTTCGATAATGAACATGGCGTTACAGTCGGCGTGAATTACCGTTTTAACCGTCCCAATGAAGGATTTTGGAGTAAGGCACTGAACGGTTTGAACCTAATGGGAGAATATTATGACGATGTTTTCAACGTAGGCGGAAACTATGCTGTTTGAAAGATCGGATTAATGTGACGGCTTCACTGTATGACGGACGGTATTGGTCGGTTGGGTTGTATTTCAAGGTGTGTTTGAAATAGAATTAACCTCATGAAAGGTTGACGCTTTGCACACGTCCAGTGAAGATGGAGCCCAATAAAAACTACGCTAACCTCGCTTGAAGCCTTGATTGAATGGCAGAACATCAAGCCTTATACTCCATGGAGATGGCATTAAAATCGTACAGAAGTACGATAGAAGTCCACAGGAAGGCAAGGCATACAAGCGACATGATGTCCAAGATGTAGTATTATGTGACGGTGATCTCAAGAACGACACGGTACAGTTTGACCTGGCCGTAGAGCGTTTCAAGATAAACAATGGGTACATTGACAAGCGGATAAAGGACTTGATGGAATTTGAGACGAACTCACTTTTATGATATAGAAAATTTCTGCGTGGACAATGAAAGTAACCTTCCTTTTTTAAGACACCGTTTTTGATGTGCCGTGGAATGTTCCAATGGATTCAAAGGATGACGCTGATGACAATATCCAATGAAGTCTTATTCCAACATTCTCTGCCCTTACCAACAGAGCATCAGGCTATGCGTGTCTGATACGTGGAGGTTGAATAAAAAACATGATGGTACAAATGCCAACAGGTATAAGCAAGCTCCATTCGCTCGCGTCGGTCATTCGCGAGCATTTGCAAGAACGGCAAAGGCAAAGTGTGTGGATTGCCACCCACCGTCGTGAACTGGTAGAACAGATAGAAGATACGGTGGTGCGGTACGGCATACGGAAAGAGGAGGGATTGGTCTGTTCATCCAATGGCTGTCACACCATTGGGAGGATGTGGAAAAATGACAGGTCAGACCTGATAGTGATTGACGAAGCTCACCGCGCACTTGCCGAGACCTACAAGGAACTGTGGGCACATTACCCAGATGCGAAAAATTAGGCAGACAGCCACTCTCTGTCTCATGAAAAGGCGGGGATCCACGGATTTGTTCGGCATCCTCGTCGCATCCGACAGCATCCCACCTTGACATTGATTTCTTCCAAGAGATCCTAGCTTCACACTGGAAACCTTATCTTGATAACCTTCACGTCTGCATGACCGATGCCACATGCTATGAGAACCATATGCATTTTTCTTACGGACATGAAACTTCTTTGGGAAAGCCCTCGAATGGCTCTACAGGCATATATTGCAGGGATTATATAAGGCGTCCGCGCAACAAATACAGGGGAATGTGGCGGAACTTATCTGTCCCTACTTAAAGAAAAGAAAGAGGAGAGCTTCAAGGACAAGAATGCTCAAGCGTGATCAGACTCCTTGAAAAACTCCTCAATCAAAGGGGTGAAATTCATAGAGAGTACGGAACCCTCACTCCGATATACCCAAGATTATCATAAACATCTTTCCATCATCAGGAAGGTTCTTGTACAGGAAAAAGGAAATGTTTGAAGGGTGAAAAGTCAGTGACCGTATCGTCAATATTAACCGTCATTATGTACGTCCCATCGTCAGAGGGGCAAGGGGAATCAAGTCCGTCGAGTTCGGTGCAAAGGTCAATAATATACAGATAGACGATATATCGTTCATCGAGCATCTCTCGTTCAATGCGTTCAATGAGGGTATAAAGGCTTAAGGTAAGATGTCTGGCTGCCGATTCCATATATGCCAATAATGCCAACAGAAAGTTCTGTACGAAAAGATATGGAATATCCACATCCTTTGTGCGCAAAGGGAAGAGGCGGCAAAAAGATGAGCCAGGTGCCAGAAGCGAACTCTCAAAAAAAGAAAGCCATCGGCTTGAAGGAAGCTTCGGCACTCAAAAGCAACATTACTCGCTCGCAAGGATAAAGGCAAGGAATAAGAAGCGGGAAATCCTGTGAATTTTCTTCGGAATACATACGGCAAATACCATACTGATGATTGACAAGGATCAGAGAACAGAACGGTGAAAGCAGCATGATATGAGTTTACTGGAAGAATCAGAAGAGGTCAGCAGACTTCTTCTGAGATTTTATGTCTTGCCCGATAAAAGTATAGTAGAATATACAGAAAAATGACAAATAAAAATGGCATATGAAGATGATAGAGTATAATCACTTCATATGCCATGATATTTTGTAGAAGTATTATTAACACATCTAAACCAAAAACACATAAACTAAATGAAGAAAATACAACTATTCTTATTACTATTTCTGTTAATATCCATTACGCAGCACATCAATGCCCAACTTCCCTGTCAAAACAGAATATACCGTTGAGATGGGAGGAACATCGGGTAAAGGAACCTACGCGCCGATGTGGCTTACTGCCAACAGGCAAGGTTTATCTTCTGCCAATACCGAAAATGGTTATTTACGGGCAGGGATTGCACATACAATGCCATTAAACCAACATTTCGGCTTCAGTGCAGGACTGGATTTGGCAACCGCCTACAATTTCACCTCCTCATTCATCATCCAACAGGCCTATGCAGACCTTAGCTACCGATGGTTGAACCTGAGCATCGGCAGTAAAGAACGCTTGCCCGAATTAAAGAATTCCAAGTTAAGCAGTGGAGGCATGGTAGAATCAAATAATGCCCGCCCCATTCCCCAAGTACGCTTGGAAGTTCCCTATTATGTAGCCATACCAGGTACCCATAAATGGCTTTATTTGAAAGGACACATAGCCTATGGACGTTTTACTGATGACAAATGGCAGGAACATTTCACCTCCATAGGCAACCCATATTACCATTGATGTACTTTACCACAGTAAATCGCTTTTTCGCCAAAGTAGGAAACAAAGAACATTTTCCGGTAGAATTTGAAGGAGGAATACAAATGTCCGCTCAATTCGGCGGAGACCAATATATTGCAGGACAAAAAAAAGAGCCTGTAATAGATATGCCTACCCGGTTTGTTGACTTTATGCGTGTATTGGTTCCTATGGCTGGAGATGATACCACACCCGAAGGCGAACAAGTAAACATCTACGGAAACCATGTCGGTAGTTGGAATTTTGCCGCAACAGCTTATCTTAACCAGTGGAAGGTAAAAATCTATTATGAACATTATTTCGACGACCACTCCCAAATGTTTTTCCAATACGGACGTTGGAAAGACGGACACATCGGACTGGAAATAACTTTTCCCAAAAACCGCTTCATTGATACTTTTGTATACGAAGGATTAGGAACAAAAGATCAAACCGGACCTATGCTGTATGATTCCTTTTGGGGGAAATTTGAAGAGCAAATCAGTGCTAAAGATAATTATTATAATCACTACCTCTATCAAGGATGGCAGCATTGGGGAATGGGAATAGGTAATCCTTTACTTCCCGGACCTATTTACAACAAGAACGGACAGATTACTTTTATCAGCAATCGTGTACTGGCACATCACATAGGATTCTGCGGTTCCCCCTGTCAGTCGCTAAGTTATCGTATGCTGCTCTCCTACTCCCGCCATTGGGGTACTTATGATAATCCTCTGAATGAGATCAAGAAACAATTCAACTCTTTGTTTGAAGTAACTTATGCTCCACAACAACTGACAGGATGGAGTTTCACTGTATCCGGAGCTATGGATCGCGGCAGCATGCTTGGAAATAATTATGGTGGAATGCTGGTTATCCGCAAACAAGGAATTATCAAATCGGGCAATAAATAAAAGTTTTAACTGTCAACCCAATCAACATATGAAACAAATATTATTATTCATACTCTTTATGCTGGGAATCAGCAGTTGTGACAAAGCTCCCATCAACGGCAAATTAGATGGCAGATGGCAATTAATGACTATAGAATATACTAATGGGAAAATAGAAGAATGTAACCGCATTTATTATAGTATCCAGTTACATTTGGTGGAAATCAGTGCCAAAGATGGAAATGGAGACACTCATATCGGACGTTTCTCTTATAAAGGAGATGAGGTAACCATGAGTGAATTCCGCCACCGGGGAGATGAAGAAAAACTAACGACACTGAATGAATTGAAACCTTTCGGACTTAATCAAGCTATTAATCATCTTAAGGTGGAAAAAGCAACAGGCAAGAAACTAATTCTGAAATCTGATTATGCACGCCTCACATTCAGAAAGTTCTAAAAAAATATACCACAGGCTATACAAACTGTCTGCCGATAAAATATCGGCAAAACAATTTATACGCTATAGCAGTGGCAAACCACTATACCGGATTTCTAGAAATCAATTGGGTGCCACCACTCATGAAGAGGGCTGTCTCAAAATAAACTTGAGATGGTCTTTTTTGTTTTATTTCAGATTGAAGTTATTTGGATTCTTCTCAAAAAAAGAGTTTACAAGCTTGCTTTTTGAAGATTTCATTCTTTCAAATAGTTTTTTTCGTTGCCATAAGCCTCCTAAGAGGCTACTTTTGCAAGATTGTGTGCTATGGCGTCAAGTACAACTACTTCCACATGGAACAGCGGTCAAGGTTCAAACCGGACCCGTTCAAGGCGGAAAACTTCTACTATAATGAAGAACATGACTTTTTGTATCTGCCCCTATGGGACAAAAGATGCAAAGGATAGGGACCGGACATGTGAAAACAGCATTCGGATATGTCAGCGAAAAATGCCAGGTACAGAGCCGTCAGATGTGAAGGCTGTCCGCTAAGATGCCGTTGTTTTAAAGCAAAAGGAAACAGGACGATAGAACTGAATCACAGGCTCAGAAAATACAGGCAAAAAGCCAAAGAGCTACTCTGCTCCGAGGAAGGGCTGAAACACAGAGGACAGAGATGCATAGAACCGGAAGCCGTGTTCGGACAAATGAAAAACAATATGAATTACAAACGTTTCCGCCATTTTGGAAAGGATAAGGTCTTCATGGATTTTGCCTTCTTTGCCATTGCCTTCAATATAAAAAAGATATGTGCAAAAATGGCTAAAGAAGGTATGGATTGGCTGACTGGACTGTTTTATGAGCTTACAGCTGCTGTTTTTAGATGCTGGGAACACATAAATCAAAGAAATCCTCAAAATATCGCAGCTTAAAAAAATGAGCCGATTTTTATAGTCAACGAAAAAAAAGAAGGCGCATCGGGTATTACGACACACCTTCATTTTTATTGCAAATATTTTGTATCATATTCTTGTTCTTATCTGTTGAAACATGCTCCATAAGAAGAAGCCTTTTTTCTCTATGAATAAAAAATATTTGCTTATTCAAAAAAAAATATCCGTATCTTTGTATCCTAAGAGGGTTGTTCCATAAGTAAGAAGCTGTAAAATACTGAAATTAGCACAATCTCCAAATCGTTACCCGGAAACTTTTCAGAACTTTCATAAGCGTTTGTCTTTCAAATCAATCCATCAATAAGATAAGAATTTAAAGTAAACTGTTATCTTAACATAGAGAAATTCTTTCTTTTACTTGTTTTACTCAATAAGAGATGTAAAGTCAGAACAATAATGCCAGTGACGGTAAAAATTATGCCGGGAACATCTGTAAAGACAATCCCCGGCTTTTTAATATACTTCAGGTATCCTTCCTTAAAGAGAAAGCTGATTTTCTGAAAAAAGGACATACCTTTCCCTACAAAAAGAAAAGAAAATCAAGTTTTTAAATGAAATGCTAATCACTTAACATCATAATAAATTATCAATTTTCAAACTATTTTTTCAAGAACTTCTCGGCACGTCCCGGAGAAAATAATTCCCACAATGAAGCCACTGTCCATCCCGGAGCAAAAATATCATTATAATAGCCTTTACCCATTCTTACCGTAGTCCCAGTTAGTATGCTGGACAACCTCCGGATAATATCCTGTTTTGGCAATACCACATCGATGCCCTTCATAGGGTAACAACTGACGCATTGATGTACTGATTACCTGAGAAAAATCCGAAAAAAACGCTTTTCATTATATTCTTTTGCCAACCAGTTCAATACGTCAGCGAAATCAAAGATAAAGACATCAATATGGTTATTTTCTACAGAAACATTTCCCCAGCCTCTAGTTTTCAACCCTAAATCACCCAACATCTGACCGGGGGCAAAAGGGACATCCCATGTATAGTACCATGACAATGCAAAATAAGCTGCCTTCCTCGCCAACCCAGCATAATGGGCTCGTTCAGCTCCTTTTGTAGCTAAAGCCAGATAGTAAGCGGCAGTTGACGCATACAAAGATGCCTCTTTATCCTCGCAATTAGCATCCAAAGTAGAAGAAAAATAATCGGACTTCGAAATCAATTCCTTTCCAAATACTCCACCGTATGTTTTGCACTTGCCAAATACCGTTTATCCTTAAAATATTTATATCCATAACCAATGGCAAAGTTGCCGAAGGGGTACTTCCCCACTCTTGTCTACAATAGAAAAGTCATCTTTAAACTTACGAGGAAAACTACCGTCCTTATTTTGTAAATGCAGAAACATATCCAACATACTTTTTTATACGCTTTTTCCCACTCAGGATGTTTACGACCTTGCAGTCTTTCGTAATTCAAAAAATGAAGCAGGGCATATACCCCTTCAGACTGACGGCGGATACTATGAACAGACTCTACAAAATTACGCCTATAATGTACTACTTCATTAAAGAAACCCGTTTCCGAAAATCCATTCTGCAAATAAGAATCAAAAAATTTTATAAGCATTCGTCACCAAATCCGTACGACGCTGCTGTTCTCCATATTCCAATGCATTAAAAGCATTCAACAAAGTACGTCCCACAAAAACCCACTTCGGCAACATCCGTTTGGTCACAAGTAGCCGTACGCAATTCTACCCCCGAATAATAATGAGTAGGAGTATTTCCGACAAAGCTTTCCACGAAGAAATTACTCATCACTTCCTTCATTTTCTCAGGAGAATAAGGTGTATTTACAATTTGAGGACAGTTTGTATCATAAGAATATTCCCAAATATGCTGCACACATTCTGAAAAATCAGCAATTTCCGACTCATGTAATTCCCAAGTCAGAGAAAGACTCTCACCTTTACGTAATAATTGATAGGCCTCAACCGAAGGAGCCAATGTCAATTTACGAATATAAGTTTTAGGAGCTTCCTTGTAAGGAAACCCAAAAGACAAAGAAGCGATACCCGAGAGGTTTTCAAATCCTGTATAACCTATAGAGGTTTTACCAGACAATATCACTTCCCCTTCCTTATGGGTAGTCAAAGCATCCGAAGCCATATTATCCAGCCGGATAACAGAATATGTTTTCCTATTCTTTTTCATCAAAAATAGCAGTCAAGGGAGTACTTAAACGGTCTTCACGAACCAACCAGCTATCCGAGGTATGAAAAAGACGGCGCTTCTTGAGGAGAACGCAAGTTACGACGATACCAAAATCCAGGCATATAAAACAAACAATCATCATGATGACAACCAGTCATTACCTGCTCACCAAAATTGAAATAAACATCATCCAATGCAGTCATAAAAAATGACAATACGCTGGTTGCCGTCTTTTTTCTTCAACATTCTGATAAATCACCACAGGTAATTTATCGGCCGCCACCCACTGATATTCAAAATTACTATTATCCAATTGCTGCAAAGTCAGCGGATACCGCTTCGCATCATTACCAGCGCACTTTCAAAGCAATGGAAGCCGAAACATTTTCCGGTGTATAGTTCACAGCTTCCGCACAAGTCATTCCTGCCAGACACACCACACTACATACAAAGTTTTTCCAATTCATATTTTTATGTATTTATTAATTACAATACAGGTTTTTTCCGATTTCAATGAGGGAGAATCCGTAGCTACCACAGGCCATCCGTCTTTCCAACTTATTTTATCCATCATCAAAACACGCCCCTTCAGGATGCTTTGTGGCCACTGCATGATAAAAATACCCAATCATTACCCACTTTATCAGTCACAATCTCCGAATTGTGTCCTGTTCCCACAAACGAACTATTCTTATGAATCAACACTTCATGTTGGTTATCCATCATTGTCCTCCCGTTCTTATCAACATAAGGTCCAAACAAATTTTCTGAACGAGCAACTACAGTAGTGTAAGTGCTATTCAATCCTTCACAGCAAGTCCCTATGGAAGCAAAAAAAATAGTAAAAACCTTTTTTTTATGAATATAAGTTCCTTCATAAGCTGTACCAGCCACCTGCCGAGGCTTCTCCCCTTGTTTTACTGAAAGACCGTCCTCACTTAATTCAATGCCATAAATGCCCCGAAAGCTGCCCCAAAACAAAAATTTCTTTCCGGCATCTTCTATATAGAAAGGGTCAATAGAATTCTGTACATTAATCTCGTTACTCGAAACATCAGACCATGGTCTTTAAATGGCCCCGAAAGTTTGTCTGCCGTAGCGCAACCGATACCACAGGTCCACTCACCTCCCCATTTTAGACATAGAATAATAAAGTACATACGTATCACCTATCTTATTGATATCCGGAGCCCATAAGCCTCCACCCGGTTCAAAAATCAGGACGCGTTCGATCCGTGAATGCTGTACCTACCCATTCCCAATTAATCAAATCCTTGGAACGATGGATCGGCGTATTGCGGATATCTTCGGTTGCATACAAATAATAATAACCATCACCACCTTCTATAATAGTAGGATCGGGCAGACTATAATCTATCACCGGATTCCGGTAATAGCTGGTTTTATCACCATCAGGTATTTCTTCTTGCGCAGACGATGATGAGCAAGACACCAAACAAAAGCAGATAGACAGGATCAAATTTTTTCTCATTGCAGTAATTTAGGAGTTATATATTCTTTACTGTGATTCTCATACGGTCTGTTCCATTCACATTCTCAAAATTTACCGTACCAATATACATAGCACGCGGATGAATATTACTTTTATCTTTGTGGGCATGGAATACAATACGAAGTTTTCCCTCTTTATCAGTGTGAACATGGCGCTATGCCCTACACCTACCAACCCACCAGGATTTTGCAATAATGGATTTTCGTCGTATTTAGCCCATTCCCCCATTATATCGGTAGCTGTAGCACAACCTACACCATAGAATGGACTTTCATAACTATTCGCAGAATAAGTCATATAATAAATTCCATTGTGTTTGAGAATATAAGAACCTTCATTGACTCGAGGCCACACTTCCTCCCAAGCCTGTGAAACATGAATACAAAAGGCGCATCGTTTCTTTCTTAAGGGTTATCAAATCTTTTTTTTCCAACTCGGCTATCCATACATTATTCCCATCATTAAAACGGACAAATGACAAATAAGGAGTACCGTCATCATCCATGAAAAAAAAAATTATCAATACATTTCTCCTCAACAATCATAGGTTCTTGCTTATTTTGTATAAATGGTCCTGGGGGAATCTGCCACTGCTACACAAATATGCTCATCTGCCGAATAATACATATAAAATTTACCATTCACTTCATATACTTCCGGTGCCCAAAACCAACGGTCTGCCCATGAATCCTTCTTATTCAAAGCCAGCCCTTTATATTTCCGTTTTTAAATTATCCGAGATATAAGCCTCTATTCCTTCATCCGAGTGAGTACCATAAGCATAATAAGTCCCATTGTGCAACAATATAAACGGGTCACCCAGTGGAACAGGTATTTCCAGCTCTTCCACAATTATTTCATTCACATTCTTATATTCTGAGGAACATGACTGACAAGAAGTCAATGTCCCCAACATCAATAACCAAATAAAAATCAATTTTTTTTCATAATACTAGTCAGTTTCCTATATGATAATACAATATTCCTTTATATACCGGAGAATAATTTCCAGAACAAAATCCTACACAAGAAGCAGGATAATGAATATCCAATCTCCCTAATTCTCTTCCGTCAACAAAAAAGATAGAGCTTATTTCCCCTTCTCACCGCACGGAAATTATAAGATTCCTTTAATTGTTCTTGAATTCCCAACTTATAAATATGCCGTTCCAAATCCTGAGCGTCTTTATTAATAAAACGAATACCTTCCGTTTTTATCGGAGTAAAAGACAAACGATTATAAGCCGGATGCTCTGCCACCGTCGCCCCGCTGTTATTCAATGGATACCATTCTCCCTCATTCAAATATTCTATTGTAAATTTACTAAACATATCGTCTACAAACTCCGCCTTATTCCCTACTTCATGACGGTTCAGGTAAAGGGCATTTATCCATGAAGGCGATATAAAACGATAACATTTTTTCGACAAAATCAGTATACTTCACATCAGGATAAACCATTTGTAAATGTTCCAACGGATATTTTTATCAAGTATCTGTTGTCCTTGTTTTACAACTACCACTTCCAGCATACGCGTGATACCATTAAATTGAGCTTTTACATAGTTATCTTTATCCACATAAACCGGATAGCTTCCTGACATCTTACAATCGGACAAACCTGAAAGTTGAAAACTAAATTCATAATGATCAAGAAAATCACCTTTCAATATTTCTGAATGTTCTTTTAACTGTATCCGGTCATCATCAAATCCGATAGTATAAGTCACCCCTTCGAACAAAGCTTTTTTAGTCCGATCAAATACTCCGGGAACACCGGGTTCCGTCACAGGAATAATCTTTGTAAACAGATGTTTTTGAGGAGATGGTATTTCATCCAACCATACTTTTAAACAATCCTGATTACGTTCAATACGTAATGATGATAAACACCCCAACGAAAATCTTTTAGGCAAAGTGAAATATTCCTCCTTTTCTTTTTACCATTAATAATGGTACGCAAATACCAATTGTGGTTCTTTGTATCGAAACCGATATAAGCATTATTATCCACATCTTTTCCACCACGCAATGATACCAGCATCTCCATCTGTTTTGACTGCTGTTTCAAACATATAAGTTGTAGAAGGTTTCACTTGTTGCAGCACTCCCAAAGAAGGTGTTTCCCCTTTCATTGAAAAAAGTGGGCAAAGAAGGTTCCGGATGATAACCATCTGTACAAGGACCTATTATTCCTTCAACAAATAATGTTTTATTAAAGAAATGAACACGGTTAATATACTGCCCCCCCTACACTCATTATTTTTATTAGCCATATATATAAGCCACCATTCCAATCCATTGGTCCCCCTTAAAATATTAGGTTGTCCCGGGGTCATCAAAATATCATCCGCTGTTTCACCTCATATCAAACAAAGAAACATCAAAAAAATTGGGCACGCCCTTTATTTGTTTCTTTACAGCAAGTTCTCTCTTTTTTTTCAGAAGCTCTCGTTGCTTTTCATCAAGGTTTACCATACAATAATCCTGTCCCTGTTTTTCGTAAATCAATGTTCCATTCAAATATATTTTTGTATCTCCGTCATGAGCAACCCTGAGTGCTAAATTTCCCACCTGTTTGCCAACAAAAAAAAGATTTACGTAACCACAATGAAGGAGATGTCCACCAAGTACCTAAATGACGAGTGGTAGATCCTTTTATCTCTTTAGATGAGAATCCACATTCTCCTTTCTTCCAATCGGAAGCCTGATATACCGGAAGCATCCAACCGACTCCCTGCGATTTTTTCTGTATAATCAAACAATGGCTCATAAGTGATGCCATATCGTAAAAGATCCACATAATTCTCTTCCAGTAGAATTTGATTAGAATTTACTACCGGATAGCTATATTTATTCCCATTTTGAAAACTTAAAGGTGAGTCTGCCTCCACAACCCCCAATTGATAATTCCCCCACTCAGTAGAGGTATGATTGGCATTATACATCAAATAGTATCGGTCTCTGTATTTCATCACCCAAGGTCCCTCTGCCACTCTGTTATCCATGGGTCTCCCCATGTATCCGGCAATGATGCAAACAAGCACACTGGTTCTCCGGCAAATTCGCCAGGATTCTTCATTTTACGTCCCCAAATAGTATTTCCATCAGTAAAACGCACCATACATATATAATTGTCCGTCATCATCTTTAAAAACCTTAGGATCAATGCGATTATCCATCAAGTTTTTTATCAGGCTCTATATAGGGCCCCAACACATTTTACTTTGAGCATGTACAATGTGAACAGCATGCTTATCCTTACCCCAATAATTGACAGACCAATATAAGTGAAAATCACCATTCAAACAAAACATATCATTGGCGTGAATCTGCTCATTCGCTAGGCACCACTTCCTCTACTCCAGCCATTATCCATAGTCACGACATGAACAGGTTTACCCCAATGAACCAAGTCGTCGGAAACATAAAAATCCCCATTGGTAAATACTCCACCTATATAATACTTACCATTATATTTCATCACACCGGCATCCGCTACTCCGGGAAGCACCGGATTCTGTATGTTTTGCGCGAATAAAGTACCGCAACAAGCAAAAGCACAGAAGATCAGTATTTTTTTTGCAGACAAGCATAAATGATACTAGTTAAATAAAGACTATGCCGGAAGTATTATAAAAGAAAAAACACTCCGACACAGTCTTTCTTTTTTTATTAATAATTAGGATTCTGAGTTAGTTGAGGAACATCATCAATCTTACTGATTTCAACTTCCGATGTAAGGGATAGGCATACGTTTGTGTTTGCCAATCACTAAAATTGTTGAAGTCGCTTGTCACGAGCTTTCAGCTCGTCAATACCAGCCTGTGAATCAAGCAATCCCCAGCGCTTCAAATCCGCCCAACGCCAGCCTTCGAAACAAAGTTCCAAAAGCACGTTCCATCTGAAGACGTTTGATAAAGACCTCCTTTTGAACTTAAACAATCCTTCCACCGACTATCTTTCAGTTTGGATAACCCTGCATCGTTCTCTTACCTTATCAACATAAACAGCCGCATCAGAAGCCGAAGTTCCAGTTTCAACCAAACACTCCGCATAACTCAATAAAACATCAGCATACCGCATAATACGATAATTATTACGTGCGAAATAGTCTTCACGTTCACGATAGTAAGTATTGTATTTGCGAATATAACAATCCTCTGTATCCTGTCCCCACTCATCAAACCATTGTGACGCATCTTCATTGGCATAGTATTTTTTTTGACTGATCAGGAAAATCATCTCCAAAATGTTTATAAAGAATACTATTGTATAAACGCAAGTCATTTCTGCCATCAACCCTTCTCTCTTTCAAGAACTCATCTACTAGCCAACGACGCGCTTTACCATCGCCCCAACCCGTACCATGAGTGCCACCGGGTGCATAAAACTGAGTACGCTGGAAACCAAAGGCCATACTGGCATCATTGCCTGTGCCCCCCCTTATTTTGATCATCAAACTGAATTTCAAATATTCCCTCCTGATTATTTTCATTCAAATCGGTAAAATTGTCTTCACGGTTATCAAGCAAAGCAGACAGAGAGCCTCCCTATCAATCAGCCATTGCAACTGTTCTTTGGCCCTATCATATTTATGTTGTTGCATATAAGCCTTGCCCAACAAAGCTTTAGCAGCACCTTTTGTCGCTCTGCCTAAATCTGCCGCATCCCATGCCTCCGGCAAATTCTCCATTGCAAACGTAAGGTCTTTTTTCTATCTGATCCCAAATTTCCTGTTCTGAAGCGTCCTTAGGTATGTAATCAGCATTTTGAGGTTCAAGAACTAATGTCCCTTTCTCCCACAAAAGATTTATCTGAACATACCACAGAGCACGCAAAAGGAAGCCTGTGCTAAAAGTTGGTTCTTTTGAACCTCATCCATTTCAATCGCAGGCACATTAGCCAAAACCTGATTACAACGAAAGATCCCCCTACATAAAATGCTCCCAATGTACCTTATTACCCTCATAGAAATCATAATTATTATAAAGAAAACGCGTCCAGTCACCTAATTCTATCCAAGGAGACGAACTCCATCCTTCATCTGATGACAGATCGTAACGAAAAGACAACCAACGCATCCAAGTCCCTTCTTTATATAAGAAACTGTAACAAGCATTTACTCCAGCTTTTGCATCATCCGCCGATTTCCAAAAAGTAGTATTGGTTACTTCATTCGGATTTTCTATATCCAATAAACTTGAGCTGCATCCAGTAGCACACAAAGCCAAGACACCAGCAAATAAAAATCTATATATTTTCTTCATATCAGTATACTAATTTATAAGTTAAAAGGTCAAATCCAAGCCAAACATAACAGAACGAGTATTAGGATATGAAAAACTATCCGTTCCACTATTCCAAATATTAGTGTTTATAAAATCAGGATCAAGCCCGGAATAGCCTGTAAAAGTGAGCAGATTACTACCGGTAGCATATAAACGAAGTTTGTCAATACCCAAATTCTTCAACCATTCCTTTTTAAGATTGTATCCGATAGAAATATTTCTTTTCAGTCTGAAATAAGAACCGTTTTCAAAGGAAACGATCCGCATCCCATGAATTACGTTGGTCACCATAAATTATACGTGGCGTATCAGAATTCTGATTTACCTGATAAGGTTCTTCTCCCTTCTTGAAGCGAAGATAATTGGAATTGTCCGAGAACAAACGTCCTTGCCATTTGGATACATTATAAATTTTATTACCAAATTGCCCATTCCACATCATACTGAAATCAAAGTCTTTCCATTCAGCATTCAGGACCAATGACATTTGCGTCGTTGCCCACGGACTTCCGCAAAATTGACGGTCATCCGCCGTAATCTGTCCATTATTATCCGTATCAATATATTTCACATCACCTAATTGCGGACGTTTCCCAGAAATCATAATAGGTTCGCCATCAGGAGTTACATAATTATCTATTTGTTCTTGTGTTTTAAAAATCCCATCGGTTTTATACAAAAAGAATTCTGCCAACGGACCATTCAACCTCGTTCTTGCCTGCCTGACCTGAATCAATAAAAGGTTTTTCATATCCTAAACTTAATACTTTATTACTCAAAGTTGTAATATTCAACAATGCACCATATTTGAAATCTGAAACTTGATCTTTCCACCCCAAGCTCAATTCAAATCCACGATTGCGCAAACTAGCCGCATTTGCTTTAGGTGCCCCTTCTTGATTATCCGGTAGAGATGGCAATAGGCATTTCCGTCAAAACATCCTTAGTCTTTGAATGATAATACTCGGCACTGAAAGTCAAACGTGAATTGAGAAAACTAGCGTCAAAACCAATATTTACGGTTTCTTTGGTTTCCCAAACAAGATTGGTATTCACTAATTTTACTTGAGTGGCTCCAGGTACAATAGCTCCACCAAATACCGTCACAATGCTTTGATTAATAGTACCAACATAATCCCAATCACCGATAGAAGCATTACCCAAACGCCCCCAATTTCCCCTGATCTTCAAATCATCAATCCAAGGTACCTTAAAGAAACTTTCCTTAGAAATTCTCCAGGCAGCAGAAACAGAAGGAAAATTACCCCAGCGATTTTCCTTAGCTAAACGAGAAGTACCATCCCGACGGAAAAGTAGCTGTCAGATAATATTTGTCATCATAAATATAATTAACACGTCCCAAATAAGAGATCATGGCATTCTCACTAATACTATTAGTATTCTGTTGGTTACTTTGTCCAGCATTTAACACTGTCAGATAATCACCATTACCTAACATAGGAAAATTAAGACGGAAGCCCATAACCCCTCCCACTCATGATGTTGGTAAGTAGTACCTAATACTGCATCGACATGATGTTTTCCAAAAAATCCTTGTTAAAATTCAACGTGTGCTCAATCAGCATATTATAAGTATTATCACGTGCTTTCTGGCTCTCCGGATCACGATGTTCCTGATTTTGTTGCCAATTACCTTCACCACGAAACCATGAATTTTCATAGAAATACAAGTCAACGCCCCCATTGAACTTATAAGAAAGAAACTCGAAAGGTTTGAACTCCAACCACAATGAACCATTCAGACGATTTTGTCTCATATGGCGTTTTTTTCCAAATTTTCACGTGCAATGGGATTTACACCGAAAGTATTATATTTAGCCGCATCTCCATATCCATAACCACCTGGATTATTCTCATCATAAACCGGAATAGTAGGCATCATACGTAAAAAGTCATTATAAGTATTTGTCTGGTTCGGATCTGTATTAGTTAATGAGTAGGCCAAGTTCTCACCGAATGAAAACCAACCTTTTTTTTCCCCTGTGTGTTAACACGGAAACTATAACGATCAAACGTATTTCCATAAGATACACCATCATTATTATAGTAACCAGCTGAAAACAAAATAACTACCCGAATCTCCACCACCGGATAAAGATACATTATAATCCTGTACCAAAGCTGTCTTCAAATACCTCATCCTGCCAATTGGTATCATATTCGGAATGCTTCTGAGTTGTTGTTATGGAGGCTATACCATCTTTTTATCGCTTCTTTATAAGCTATATCATTATATTTAATGTACTCTGCCGCATTCATCAAATCAAACTTCGGACTCCATTCCAATGTTTCTTTTCACACTTACATTCACCCTTCATAGGACCACTCACCCCTTTCTTAGTAGTAACAATAATCACCCCATTAGCAGCACGAGAACCATATATAGCGGCAGCGGAAGCATCTTTCAAGATCTGAATAGATTCAACGTCAGCCGGATTAAAGTCAACTCCCGGATCAGTTATCATCCCATCGACCACCCACAACGGAGCATTATTACTTAATGAACCCACACCACGAATTTGAATAGAAGCATCCTCACCTGCTCTACCACTACTACGAACGTTTACACCTGTAGCAAAGCCCCTGCATCTGACTGACAAGTGTTCCAGCTGAGCTTTTTTCATCTCTTTGGTATCAACTACTGCTACTGCACCCGTCAGATCAGATTTCTTCACAGTCTGATAACCAATTATAACCACCTCTTCCAAAGCCTTGAATCATCCTTCATTATCACGTGCAAAGGTTTTTCCCTTGTAAACAATCTCTTGAGGGTCATCCCTATATATGAGAAAACCAATGTTTGTCCATTTTCTCCAGTAAGAGTAAACTTACCATCCAAATCAGTAGTAGTACCGGTAGAAGTACCTTAATAACCACATTCACACCAATTAAAGGCAGGTTGTCTGTGTCTACTACTTGTTCCGGTCATTGTTACGTTCTGCGCATAAGCAGTCATCGTAAAAATAGTCAGAAAAAGAAGAGTAATAATTTTTTAATCATTTTTATAGAATTAGATTTGTAAAATTGTGCGGAGATTTCAGTTCCGCTTTTTAATTAATCACAAGTATGTATCATAAATATACATACAACAGATAGAAATTTGAAGGTCACATTCTTGTTATGTCATAGGCATTTCTTTTTTCACAGTATTACATGAATCATATTCTCAACTTTTTTTGTGATGCAAATGTATTCCAAACTCCCCCGAATGTGCTAGAACTATTCAACCAATTAATAGAATAATACATTCAAAAATCGCCCTCAGAATAGTTCCTGAGGGCGATTAGTTCTATTATTCTATTTCATGCGCCGAAAAAAATCATTTCACAAAATCTTTTGGTAAAATACCAAATTGCTTCTGAAAACATTTAGTAAAATAAGAAGGAGTATTGAAGCCAACCATATAACATACTTCATTTACCTTACATTCTCCTTCCCTTAATAATTGAGCAGCTTTTTCAATCTCTCTAAACGGATATAGTCATTAGGGGTCATGTCCAACACTCCTTTTTATTTTGCGGTTCAAACTGGAACGGCTCATATTGAGCAAACTCGCCATATCGTCCAGACAGAAGTCCGGATTTTGCATATTGGCAACAATCACTTCATTCAAGGTTTTCAAAAAAAAGTTTCATCCGCTTTCGTCATAGCCATAGAATTGGTCTGTATAAACGGTGAATGTGCAAAAAGCCGCATGCAGCTTTTTCATGATTACTTAATAAATTGGCAACAGACACTTTCAAATACTCCACAGAAAACGGCTTTTCAATATAAGCATCCGCTCCAGATTTCAAACCATCTATTTTTTGATTGTAAAGTGGTCTTAGCCGTCAACAGTACAATAGGAATATGACTGTAATCCAAGTCTGATTTTATACGGTCACATAATTCCAACCCATCCATTTCGGGCATCATTATATCCGATACTATTAAGTTCACTGTATGCCCTCCAACACCTTTAAGGCCTCCACTCCGTTAGTTGCAGTCAATATTTGATAAACAGGTGACAATTGTCTGACAACAAAAAGCCAACATTTCAACATTATCCTCCACAATCAATACAGTGTAACGCGGCTTCTGTTACGCAATTGTCCCGGATCCTCTTCTTTCGGATCCTCTTTCAACTTAACCTCACTCTTCGAAATGGCAATAGTATGTTCATGCTTTACTGGCAATGAAAGAATAAAACAATTCTGCTTTTGTGAATCATCCATAATTAAGTTCCCTTCATGCAACTCAGCTAAAGATCTTGCCAATGCCAAACCAATTCCCGTACCCGAAACCTTACGGGAAAATCCGTCCTTATACTGTATGAAAGGCTTAAAAATCTCTTCACGCATTTCCATAGGAATTACATTGCCATCGTTACAGACAGACAAGAACCAACAAGTATCCTCCATCCACAACCGGACATGAATATAAGTTTCAGAATATTTAATGGCATTAGTAAACAGATTACTAATTATCTTAGTCAACGCCTCACGATCTATCGACGCATAGATAGATTCCGAACATTCAATAACAAATTCCAATTTCTTTTTGCCGTGCCAATGGGTAAACCGCATATAAATCTGCTGTAATATATCCGAAATATTACACTCTACAAAATTCAGTTGAAACCCACGTGTTTCAGTCTTTCTGAAATCAAGTAACTGATTAACCAAATCCAGTAAACGGGTAGTATTCAGATTCATTATTTCCCCAAATCATCACGGATATCTGCAGATACATTCGGAGAAACAAGCACATTTTCAAGCGGACTTTTTGATTAATGTCAAAGGACACGAATCTCATGCGCCACATTCGTAAAGAAATCTATTTTTGCAGTATAGAGTTCGCGTTCCTTTTCCCGTTCAATTTCTCCATGGCCTGTTGGTGTTTCTGCTCATTCCTTTTCCGGAAATAATAAATGATACCTACCACAGACAGAATTCTAATAGCAAATAAATAAAATAGGCCCACCCTGATAAATAAAACGGAGGTAAAATATGAATCTTCAATATACGCTCTTTTTCATTCCATTTTCCGTCACTATTCGATCCTCTTAAATGGAAAATATAAGTTCCATATGGTAAATTGGAATAATTGATTACCGAATTCGCCCTACATTATACCACTCTTTATCAAATCCTTCCATTTTATAAAACCAATTGATTCATTTCCGGTGCCTGATAACCTAATGCCGCCGCATGCAATGAAAAAGAATTTTGATCAGATTCTAACTCGACCTCATCAGAAAAAGACGATGCTTTCTTTCAATGGAGAATCCTTACTGCCGATCTGCATTCGTTTATTGAATAAGAAGAAATCTGTAATGACAACTGGTGGAACAAAAGTATTTTCTACAAAAGTAGATGGATCAAAAGTGATAAAACCATTTATACTACCTAAATAGATACGTCCCATCTTATCTTTATACCCAGACTGATAATTAAACTGGTTACTTAGCAATCCGTTTGCTGTAGTATAAACTCGTTTATCATCTGTTTCCGGATTGAAACAAACCAAACCATTATTAGTTGTCAACCATAAATTCCCCCCGATTATCCTCTACCATCCGATAAATGATATTACTAGGAAAACCTTTCGACATATCAAAACGAGTAAAGCTTTCATTTTCCGGATTAAAACGGCAAAAACCCGCCCCTTGTGTCATAAACCATAACCGCTTACGACTATCTTCACAAATACTGATTACTTTTATCATAAGGTAATGAAGTGGAATCGTTCTTGTGAAAAATAAAATTGTTCCATTCTTTCTTATTCACATCATAACGAAAAACACCGTTAGAATAAGTTGCCAGCCACAAATTCCCATTAAAATCCTCCAATATTTTATAAACAAACATATTAGCTAGTTCCGGCATCCTAGTAAAGTCATCTGTATCACGATTATATCGCAGCAATCCAGATGTAGTGCCAATCCATAAGTCACCAGATGTAGTTTTACAAATAGAGAATACATTATTGGCATCCAAAGAATTTGGGCTTATACCTTTTGATAGTGTCTTACTTGCTTCGTAAGCAAATCAATACGGCTTAAACCTCCGGAAAAAGTGCCTACCCACAAATCATCACCGTCCAAACATAAACCATGAACATTTTGATAAATAGAAGGATGTGAGAATTTTTCAATCTTTCCACTTTCGGATAAAAATGAAATAATCCCTTATCTTCAGTACCAATCCAAACAGTACCATCATTATTACTTTCACAGAATTCACGTACCCTACGCCCAAAAATTTTTAATATCATCACGAGGGTAGAATTTTTCAAAATAAGTCCATTGACGCGGATAGTAATTGACCCCGCCAAAAAAGATCCGATCCACATTCCTCCCTCATTATCACGGCATATAGAATAAATAGCATTATCGGCTAAAGCATAAGAATCATTCCGTTTGAAACAGTGAGATGAGCTATTTCACCTTTTTCCAAATCATAAAATATATAGCCCCGACTCCGTACCTACCCATAATTCCTTATCCGATTTAAAGCCTAAATCACGCACATAATAATTCAACAAACGCCTTACCCGCCCTGTTGTCAGTTTAATTTCAGTCAAACCATTAGAAGAACCGATATACCAACAATTATGGGGACCCATAATCAAGTATTAATGATATCATCTTTAAAAGGCTCTTTTCCTTCAGAATCCTGAAAGGGAAACAATGTCTTAAAATTATCTTTTTTGTATAATATAGGTTGTCGTCATATAAACTGACCCAACATAGTTTTTCCTCAAACCAAAAACGCGTAACATTGGCCAATTGGTTCTTACGCTTATCTCTATGCAGACAATTAATTAACCGATCTTGCACACGATCAAAATGAAACAATCTTGATAATCCACGGAAATCCATATATCACTATCTTCATCACTTTCAATACGAGTCACAGCACGACTAATCATATCACCTGTGTCACTAACTCTATCAAATACTGTAAAGTCTTCTAATAAAGGATTATACACATAAACGCCTGCATCTGTTCCAACCCAAATATTTCCTTCTTTATCCTCATGAAGTGCAGTGATAAAATTATTTCCTAAAGCAGAATTCTCTTTTTTTGAAAATACGAAAACTCAGGCCATCAAAACGATTCAAACCATCTTTTGTTCCAAACCACATGAAACCTTGTTTATCTTGCAAAATAGCGTTCACCGTGTTTTGCGAGAGTCCGTCTTGAATATCCAATGTTTTGGAGGAAATAATATCGGATATTACTTTGAGAGTAAAAAGAGTAAATGCATATAAAAAAAGAAGTCCTATTATGAATATTCTTTTCATAGTATATCAATTTAGTTTAGAGAGTACAAAATTAAAGATTAAATTCTCCATATCAATAATTATCCGGAAAAGTCCCAAAAGAACCAGTGTTTGCCCTCACCGCTTCTTTCAGGACTCTTCCTCTCTGAATCTTATTTATCCCAAATGTTATATTCCACAATTCCTTCTACCTTAACATACATTATTTATGTACCGAAAACTTGTAAATACAATGACTTTGATATTTTTCTCCTGGTCTCACTACTGCCGTAGGCCAGTCTGCCTTATTAGGTGTATCGGGATATTTTTGCGTTTCCAAGCACACAGAGGCCCGAAAATTATATATTGTATTTTTTTTACCCGTCAATGTCCCATCTAGAAAATTACCACAATAAACCTGAATACCCGGCTCGTCAGTATAAACATTGAGTACAATCCCCCGTAACAGGTGACTCCAATGTGGCACAAACTTGATGAATATCCCCCTTAGTATTCAATACCCAATTATGATCAATGCCATTCCCATATCTTAATTGTTCAAAATCTTGATTAATACGAGTTCCAATGACAGCAGGAAGTCTGAAATCCATAGGAGTACCCTCAACCGGAACAATTTCTCCAGTCGTCATAAAAGTACTGTCAACAGGAGTATAATAATCCGCGTTCAAAGTCAATAAATAATCAGAATTATCTTTTGACGGATCTCCATCTAAATTAAAATAAGAATGATTAGTCATGTTTACAACAGTCGGTTTATCCGTTTCTGCTTCATACTGAATATCAATAGCATTATCGTCCGTCAATTTCATTATAACAGTACAATTCAAATTTCCAAGGAAAACCCTCTTCACCATTTTTTTAGACAAGTAAGTCAGTTTCACCTCTCTGTCACTCACTTGAATACCCTCTATAAATACGATATTGAAATCCTTGAGGACCTCCATGCAAACAATGTCCGTAATTGTTTCTGAGGCAATTGGTATACTATCCCATCCAATGAAAAACGTCCCTGATTTATACGGTTGGCATAACGCCCTATACTTGCTCCGAAATCAGACGGATATTTGATGTAGTCCTGTATGGAATCAAAGCCCAATACCACATCCCTCATTATTCCATCTTTATCAGGAACCATAACAGAAACAATACGACCGCCATAGTTAGTGATACAAACTTCCATCTTATTTTTTATTCTTCAATACAAACAGATCAGTTTTTCACCATTTATCTCCGTTTGAAAACGACTTTTACTTAAACCGGATTCAGTCAAGACCTCATCATTTTTATAAGAAGTACATGCAGTCATAAGGACTGCACATTCCCAAAAAAGAACAGCTTATTCATATTCCTTACTTTAATGATTTACAGATACGTGCGTTGGCTTCTCTCACTCGTTTTTCATCTACTTTAATCACCTTACGATCATAAGTTATCAGTCCGTTGACTTCAACTTCTACATCCGTTGTCTGAGTATAAACAGCCGCCGAGAATCCCCTGGTTATCAGGTCATAAAAGCATATCTGTATATTTTATATACTCATCAGTTACTTCTTTGGAAGAATTAAACTGTATATATCCCCAGTTACGATCCGGTTCCCAGATATGATTTTTTCACTACCCAACCGATACCACCGTACTCTCCCAAAACATTCGCTCGCTGGGCATCATACAAATACAAATCAGGAGTAGGATAATTATGCAAATCGAGCATATCTCCGCAGGTAAAATGATTACCTCCACTCGCCGGATTTACCAGACGGGTCGGATCATATTCTTTAGTCCATTCTGCAATTTCCGGAGTCTTGAATTGCCCCCAAGCCTCATTGAAAGGTACCCATGTGCCAATACAAGGATAAGAGTAAAGGCAGTCGATAATTTCTTTCCATTCTTTACGGTAACAAGCCTCAGAAACCGCCGAACGCTTTTTTCCGTACCTTCAAAATATTTGCGGTTCTGCCACTCCGGATTACGATCACCGCTAGGCATATCCTGCCACACAATAATTCCCAATTGATCACAATGAGTATACCAACGGGCTTAGAGTTCCACTTTAATATGTTTGCGAATCATATTATATCCAAAATCTTTTGTCTTTTTGAATATCATATACTAAAGCCTCATCCGAAGGTGCTGTATACAAGCCATCCGGCCACCAGCCCTGATCCAATGGTCCGAACTGGAACAAAAGGTTGGTTATTCAGTTCTAAACGTACAATTCCATTAGCATCACGTTTCGTAGAGTATTTGCGCATAGCTGCATAACTGTTCACCTGATCCAATATTTTATTATCGCTTTTCAACGTAACCTTTAAAGTATACAAAAAAGGAAAATCAGGGCTCCATAATTTAGCATCTCCCGGCATAGATATGACCACAGCTTCATCATTAATACTTTTTCCCAGTGGCAACCAACTGATTGCCGTCATATACGTTTACTTCAATCAGATCGGAAGGTGCCCTCATATTCAAATGGGCTTTTACAGTCAGTAAGTGTTGGTCAATATCCGGTGTGATTCGAAGTTCTTCAATATGCCTGGCAGTAACCGGTTCCAGCCAAACAGTCTGCCAAATGCCAGTCACAGGAGTATACCAAATACCCTCCGGATTATTCACCTGTTTACCTCTAGGCTGATACCCTTCATCCGTAGGGTCCCAAACTTTTACTACTAATTTATTATTTCCCTTACCAGACAACAGCTGCAGTGATATCAAAAGAAAACGGAGTAAAACCACCAGTATGACTACCAACCTTCACATCATTTACCCAAATATCTGCTTTTCCAGTCCACAGCACCGAAATGAAGTAATACATTTTTATTTTTCCAAGCAACAGGCACTTCAAATGAACGGGGAATACCATAATTCCTTTTTTTGCACCGACTCTTTGTCCCACACCTGATAAAGAAGATTCCACTGCAAAAGGTACCAAAATCTGCCGTCAAAATGCGCCGGAACATTTCCTCCCAAATCGGTGATAGCATACTCCCACAAACCATTCAAGTTCTTCCATTCATTACGTTCCATTATAGGACGTGGATATTCAGGCAATACGGCAGGGGTATTTTATTTTTTTTGCCCACTGTGTTTTGATCTTGTCACCAGTAGGTTTCCACTGCGCACATACTTCCGTAGTCAAAAAGGCTAACAACAGAATAAGATAAGGAAAAATTCTTCATAATAGTGTAATTTAATGTTTTTCTCAGTATGGCAAAGATAGAAGCAATATGCTTTAAAGGATAGAACAATTCTTCCAATAATTAAAATAATCCGCTCAAATCCTCCATTTCAACGGCAGAGTGATCTAATTATTCTATCTTCTATGTATAATCTTACAAGCCATTTCCATACAGAATAGACTAAAAACAAATGATACCTACTCATCACGAGCAAGTATCATCTAAATTAAAATCTAAATTCTCTACGAGAATAAGGTGACCTCGCCTTAAATCTGAACACAAGCATCCAACGAGACCACCAAAAAGTATTGTACGCTTACAATACCTATGCGTTTTATTTATAATATTTATTATAGATCAATATCTCATCCTCTGATTATATTGCAAAGGTAAACTTTTAACTTATCCGACAGACAATATGTTCTTCAAAAGGAAAACATTAGAGAAATATGGGTCATGCATTAGATTTATTTAAAAAATAAATACAATACGGAATACCACTACCTATAATAAAACAATATCATTCCTTCAAAAAGCTCCATATTTCATAAAAGAAAAAACAGTAGACTGGACATTCCCAGCCTACTGCTTTATTTGTTAAAAAAACACATTTCTTTATTTTGCTCCGTTTACAAACTTTTTGACGGTATTATAAAGATCATCTCCACGTAACTCCTTCGCTACAATTTTACCTTCCGGATCTACTAAAATTATATGTGGGAAACCGACAATACAATATGATTCCAACACATCCTTCACGTCGTCTTTCTGCAACAGAACCTGATTCCAATAGCTCTTGTCTTCTTCAATAGCCTTTTTCCAATCTTCCTCACGACGGTCTGTAGACACACCATAAATAGTAAATCCTTTATCTTTGAAAGCATTGTACGTCTTCAACAGATAAGGAGTTTCCTTACGGCACCAACTACAACCGGCAAACCAAAAATCGACTAGAACATATTTACCCTTGAAATCGTTCAAACTGACAGAATTTCCTTTCAAATCAATTCCTGTTATAGCAGGAGCAACACTGCCGGTAGCACACTTAGCAAATTTATCCAAACCTTCTTGCATTTTTACATATATACCACTTTGCCTGGACGCCTCATCAAAACTGCCTATGAAGTTACGTGCCTCATCAATCTCCTCAACTGTATTAAAAGTATGATTTTGGAAGCGATAAGTATAATAAAGATACAAACCGAAGTATGAGCCTTTATTTTTAGCAATTTCCTCATTTATCAGTTTACGGGTCTGTTCCGAGGCACTCTCATAATAAGGACTGGAAACCTCCCGGATACGCTCCATTTCCTCACGATCTCCTTTTTCACGAGCCGCATAGAACATATGATCCAAAGAATCGAGAACCGTACGATTACCTGCTATATATTTCGCTTCTTGCAAAGCTTCGTATTGCTCCTGCAATGCAGACCCTGTAGCATGTAAACTCAGTTGGTCATACTTATCCTTGCCCAAGGTAAGCTGCATGGATTTGGGTTCCAAAAACAAATTAGCGTATTGCTGTAAATACTCCCCACGCTCCATATTCTGCAAAGAGAAACAATAAAGACCGGCTTGTACAGAATCAGTGGGATAAGCAAACCTACCATCGGTAACAGCAATAGATTTAATCAGTTTCACACTACCATAATGCTCATTGTCTACTTGATATAAATAGATAGAATCAGCCTGGATTCCATCAAGACTACCCTCTAAAGACACAGACTTAGACTCATTGCAAGCATTTAACATGCATAAAGAAACGCCTAATAATAGATATTTTTTATAAATCATAAATTTACTATTTATTAAGAACAGAATCAATCAAAGTACCAATCTCTTCACTTGACGGACGTGGAGCGTATGCATTCACAATATTGAAATCCTTGTCAATCAAAATAAAACGAGGAATATACATGATAGCCCAACTTTCTTTTAAAGCAACATCATTGGAATGATATTGAGTCAATTCTTTCTTATGTCCATCCAAATACCTTAACCAAGGTTTCGTTGTAGTATCTGTAGAAACCGGAAGAAAAACAATATCCTTACCCGCATATTTCTTACCTAAAGCCTCAAATGCCGGAGATTCCTGAATGCAAGGACCACACCAAGTTGCCCATAAATCAATATAAATCACCTTACCCTTAAAATCTGCAAGATGCTTCACATTACCCTCCACATCCAACATCTCAAAATCAATGGCAGGTTGTCCGGGAAGCAACTTGGAAGCTTGAACAATCTTTCCTTCAATTTCTGTTGCAAAAATCAGCATTCTTCACTGTTTGCAAAAATGCCTTCGCCTCGTTCACAGTCTGTTCAGAAGCTTCATTTCTCAGATTATCAACTATTTTAGCACAAGCATATAATTCCGTAGTACGCGCAGGAATGGAAATATCTTTAAACCAAAGAGAAGCTAATGTAGAATCTTCCTGATAAGACAAAACATCGCGCACCACAGCTACATTCAGCATATCTTCATTCATAATCTCCTTATATAGCGGAGTTACATCCTGAGTTAATGAAACATTAAATTCATTCCATTTAGCCCGCATCTCTTCTTCCGTCTTCACTCCGGCAAACATCCTTGAATAACTTGCATAACAGATATAACTATTAATAATATCCGCTTTGATCCGTGCTGTTTCCAGCTTTTTAAATGCATCAGACACATTACTTAACGTATCCAATGTATGCATACGTATAGCGGCCAAGCTGTCAACCAACGCTTTAGTGGATACAAAATCTCCACGCAAGTTACCACCGGCTTCCAGATAAGAACCTCCTTTCGGGAAAAGACGGAACTTCATGTAATTATTGACTTCGGCTCCGATTCCCGAGAATTCCGCTTCTGTATTTGTCTGAGTTACTTTGATAGTCATGTCATCTCCTGGAGTAAGATACAATGTGTTGCGGCTGATAGTATAATATGTCGGCTCTTTAAGTACAAAAGTAGTATCAAAATAACCGGCAGCATCCGTTTTCAACAAAATATCCCGGCTGTCACCTAGCATAGATGCTGCTCCGTCAAATCTCATACGCACATTCTGGCTACCCATATCAAGCAACTGACCTTTCAAATGAACAGTATTCGCCAATTCTTGCTTAGTTCCACTGTTGCAGGAACCCAGGCAACAGCATAATGCTGCTGTTGCCATCATAATCGTTAGTTTTTTCATTAAAATATCTTTTATCTTATGTTAGGAATCATATCAGGATTAAAACGAAGTACAGAGGGTGGAATAGGCAAAATATATTTAGGACTATTGGGTTCCAATTTGTACTCTACACCATTCACCTCATGCACAATAGTCTTTGCGAATTCAGGTTCACGATTCAAACGTTTCAAGTCAATCAAGCGGGTACAGCCAAGCATAGGCATTTCCCGTCTTCTTTCCTCCAAGACTTTTACCAATGCATCCTTGTTATCACTTGCAACCAAAGGGACATTATCAATAATACGATTATCACGCAAGGTGTTAATATATTCCATAGCTTTGTCTTTACTACCTATACGAGCTTCACACTCTGCTGCTATCAGATACATTTCCGGGGTAGACATAGCCATGTTGGCATAAATATAAGGCGCCCAAAGAGGATAATCCAAATCTATCCCACCTAAATATTTCGTAAAATACAACAGATAACGCTGATCCTTTTCCTGATCATACAAAGAAGCCAATTCTTCAGAAGCATATGCAGTAGCACTAAATCCAAAAGTCCAGGGGGCCAAACGAATATAAATATTTTCCGGATTCTCATCTCCATCCGGAACATCAATCCTACCAATATATTTATCACGATCCACTACTTTATACGGGAAAAGACTCATCAAAGTTGAATTATTCTGTAATGAGATCACCGCATTCTCCAAAGCTTTTTTGTAATCTCCCATATAAAGATACATACGTGCCAACATCCCATACCCCACCGGCTTAGATGCACGATAGGCATTCAACACCGGTTTTTCCGGTAAATTAGGAGCAGCCTCATCCAGATCCGCCTTAATTTGATCATATACTTCCTGCACTGTAGCGCGCTGCAAATTTGTTTTATTGATATTTTTATCCAACATCAATGGAACGCCAGGATCTGTAGCAGCAGTCGACGGATCGTAATGGTTAGCATAAGCATTAACCAAAGTCAAATACTCAAAAGCACGCCCAACCAATGCTTCAGCCCTCAATTGCTTTTTTTATGTTCTTCAGTATCTTGAGTAGCCCCCATTATATCATCAATAACTACGTTATAATAATAAATACGATTATAGGAGTATTCCCCAAAGACCGTCACTCTCTCCTTCTCCAAAGATTTCACTATTAAACGCATATAAATGCTGGTTCGGCAACTCCAGAGAAACAAATCCTCCAGTCATATCATCTTCATAAGGCATGAAAACATCATCTGTCATAAAGTTAGGATATGATTCTGAAGCTTTTAGCAATTGAGCATAATTCAATAAACGTTCATAGTCTTCACTCTTTTCCGGAATTACAATCCCTTTAGGTTGTATATCCAAATAATCATCACATGACATTATAGGTAACGCCAAACATACACAAAGTAAAAATTTATATAATTTCATATTTATCTATTCAATCATTTAAAAATTAAGGGACAAACCAATTGTATAAGTAGTAGGATTCGGAAGAGTCAATGCTCCCCCATCCATACCCCGATGTAGTATACGCTTCCGGATCAATATCTCCGTTAGCAGCCCACCACCACACATTACTAATTTGACAAGTCACAGCAGCCGATTCTATAAAATATTTCCTCAACCAATTCTTTGGCAAATTGTAACTCAGTGAGATATCTCTCAATTTAATATAATCTGCCTTTTTTACATGGATGTCTGCCGAATACCATGCCTGCGCATCTGTATAATAAATATTCCTATTAAAAGACGGAGCTACTCCCGGAATATTTTCATCCCCCGGTTTCCTCAATGGTTTAAAGCCTTACGAGTAAGATTCGCACTTGGTGCACCACCCATATATCCAGCTACAACATCACGTAACACATGCCCGCCATAATATACAAACATAAATGAAAAATCAAAATCACGATAAGAGAAGAAATTTTTCAATGATGCCGTATACTTTGGAGTACGAGTTCCAGAATATACCATATCATCAATAGAACTTACTTTTGAAACTTTTTCTCCTTCTTTATTATACACCAACACATTCCCATTTGTCGGATTAAGTCCTGCATAACGATAACTAAAGACACTATTAATAGGATAACCAACAAAGCTGCTACATTATATGCACTATAATAAAAAACCGTTTCTTTTTGTACCTTCTAAATTTGTCAATTCATTTTTTATTATAACTAAACATTAAATTTGTTCCCCAAGTAAAATTCTTATTTTGAATATTTACACTCTGTAATGACAATTCTACACCTCTATTAAACATCGAGCCATAATTTTGCAATAGACTTGCCCAACCTAAAGTCGGATCCGCATTACGATTTCCTAATAAATCCGTCGTTTTCTTATAATAATAATCAATACTACCGCTTAAACGAGAATTGAATACAGAAAAATCAAGCCCCACATTGGTAGAAGCCGTTTTCTCCCAACGAAGTTGAGAATTGGGTGGATTCTTTATATACGAACCAAAATCTCCAACCCAATCATTATATCCGCTATCAACCACAGTCATATACGGCCCTGCATCCTTAGGAACATTACCACCCACACCATAAGTCATACGCAAATTCAAACGATTCAACCACATACAATCTTCCATAAAAGGCTCATTAGCTATCTGCCAACTACCACCAACGGACCACAACGGACGATACTGATATTTAGGATCAGTACCAAATAAATTAGATTGATCGATACGAATACTTCCAGTTAATGAATAACGTTCGTCAAATGTATATGAACCATTAGCATAAAAAGAAACATATCGGTCTTCTGTATGAGTCAATGCATTATATTCACCATAGACCCAATTAAACGACCCCAACAAAGCTTCAGTACCATTAATAGGAGACATTGCTAACGGATTTATAGGTTTTACTCCCAAGCTATTATCATCATATCCCATATAATAATTCTGCGCACCAGTACGACGCACCAACCGACGTTCAGCACCGCCCAACGCAGATATAGCATGTTTTCCAAATATACGATTAAAGTTCACTTGAGCACGCATTGTATACGAATAAGATTCATAACGGCTTTCATCCAATTGACCACCTTTAGGAACATTCAGTGTAAGGCTTCCTGTTGCCGCATCATATTGAGCTGCATCATTTATCATATTACGCACTGTATATGACATATTACTATATAAAGTACGATTTTTATCATAAGTCCCTTCTGTCTGATATTTTAAATCAATATTAAGGCCTTCTAGAAGTTTAAATTTCAATCCTGCATGCAAACGATAATAATTGGAATTATTATGATAGCTTTCTTCTGCACGATTCTTTATCGGACTATATGTTTCATCCATCAAACCTATACTTTGCAAACGTTGCAATTCATAATCTGATTTAGTACGTTGAAAATTAAGTGGATTACCCTGTAAATCCCTTAACATATAATAACTAGGATAACTACTCATCAAGCTGCTATAACTACCTGCTCCATTATCACCCTTTGAACGATAAAAGCTTCCTGTAACTCCAAAATCAGCCGATAACCAATCAAAAAAATCCACATCATCTTTTAGGCTAAATCCAATACGATCTTTACTTTGATACTTTTGATTACCATAATCACCCATATAATTAACAGTAGCCATGTATCGATTTTTATTAGATCCACCAGAAATAGCTAAATTATGCTGATGAACAATACCTACACGCGCAAATTCATCTTCTATTTGTTTACGATTATCATTTGTACGATAAGGTAACAGAGCATCTGCCAATTGACCATCTGTCAGCTGACCTCGTTCATGCTGATACAATAAGCTAACTACCGGATTTACAGCTTGACGCTTATTCAAATTCTCATAAGCCGTATGATAATAATCAAACCCCTCAATCTGCATATCTACCAGCTCGGAACTACTCATCAAATTCAAATAATCAAAATCCGGTTTTGGAGACAACTTAATACTACCATTATAACTTACTTTAGTTTTACCTTCCTGTCCGCGTTTAGTTGTAATAACAATTACACCATTAGCCGCACGGGCACCATAAATAGAACTTGCAGCAGCATCCTTCAATACTGTTATATTTTGTACATCTGTAGGATTTATTGATGCTAAATCACCTTCATAAGGCATACCATCAACTACATACAATGGCTTTGTATTTCCCATATAAGTAGTAATACCACGAATAACAACATCATTACTGTTACTGGAAGTTTTATTTATACCTGCTACCAATCCTTCAATACGTGACAACACATCCGTTTCCAGTTTACCCTTCGTGCTTTTCTCTGAAATCACAGAATAAGATCCTGTTGCCCGTTCTTTGGACAAAGTCTGATAGCCAGTTACTACAACATCAGCCAATGCAGTGGCATTAGTTTCCATTTTCACATTCACTACTTTCTTACCAGCTTGTACCTTGACTACTTTATCTGCCATTCCAACAAAAGTAAATGACACTAAATCACCAGGAGTAACCTGCAAACTATACCGACCGTCTATATCGGTTACAGTACCCTGACTTGTACCTCCAATCATAATGGTAGCCCCAATAATACTTTCTCCGGTTTCATCCGTAACTACACCTGTCATATAAAAAAGGCTCATGTTTTCCGGTTGTTTTCTAGCAGCCTTTGAAGGTAAGATAAAATTAAATTTCTTTTTACTTCATATCGTAACGAAGTTTGTTTACAAAAATCGTCCAAAACTGCATTCAAAGGAGTTTCGGTATAAGATAAACTTACCCGTTTTCCTGAATCAATATTTTCTTCATCGTAAACAAAATGGATCTTTGCTTCCCTTTGCAGTTGATCCAAGGCTGTTCTGATTAAAACATTGTTTACATTGATAGTCACCTTTAGTATTCGTTTGGGCAAACGCTTCGCCCACCGAACAACAAAACACTATCAATGCAACAAAGCATTTCACCATGAGGCCTTTGCGACAGATAGTTTCGCTCAAAAGTTTTGTACTCATAATTGTTTGTTGATTTATTATTTAAAAAAGTCAATTCTCTCCTATCATTTTGCTTTCTCATTCGTGTTTATCTTCAATGTAAATCGTTTCTCCTTCGCGGGTAAAATGTACATTAGACACTCTCTCAATTACTTCAATAGCAAAATTCAAACTCTTCATCCCTGAAAATGATACCTGCAAATCTTTTTATCTTTCAAAGATTCATTTTTAAAATAGATATCTACATTATACCACCGTGACAGTTGGGCAACAATTTCAGACAAAGACGTATTACGAAACTCATAATTTCCTTTCGCCCAGGAAGTAAATAGATACGCAGGCACATCACGTGTCACTATATCATCATTATCCGGTTCAATAACCGCTTGTTGGTCAGGATTTAACACAACCGAAACTTTAGCTGTACTTACTTTGATACGCCCTTCTGCAAGAGTCGTATATACCTTATAATCAGGATAAGCAGATATATTAAAACTTGTACCAAGTACCTCCACCGAAGGTCTGTTTGTATGAACTATAAAGGGGTGCTTAGCATCTTTCGCCACTTCAAAAAAAGCTTCCCCTTCTAGGAAAACTTCTCTTTTTTCTCCAATGAAAGAAGTTGGATAACGCAAAAGACTTTCAGCATTCATCCATATCCTTGTTCCATCCGATAAAATCAACTGATATTCCCCTCCTCTTGGAATAGCCAATGTATTAATCTGAGGAGTTGAAGAAACCTCTTCCACTTTTCTATAAGTCAATAATTGATTAGCATTATTATTGATTACAGTAGAATTTGCATTAGAAAAATCGTACCCTTTTTTAACAGACAGATCCACTTTTTCTCCATTCTCTAAAGTAAGGATAGCCTTGCGGCTGCCTGTTTCCGGAAATGAAATCACAGCAGCCACTACAGCCTCCTTGTTTTGCGTGTTATTGTGGAGAAAGAATATGTGACTGATTCCTAAAATAAGAAAAAGAAAGAGCCGCTGATGCCGCTACACAATATAAACTGATACGGCGTTTCTTTCTTTTTTGAAGCTTATATTGCAGGTTTTCCCATGAACGTTCATGATCATATTGACAACGAAATTCTTCTTTTCGCTGCGCTATATAATATTCAAAAGACTTTTTGTTCTTTTTTGGATTCTCTTTGTTCATTGATTACTTTCTTTTAATAAAAGAGAGTCCAAATTAATAAATGGGTGACAGAAAAAGAAGAAAAATTTAATTTTAGTAAAACAGTGAGTGCAGATTGTATTCTTTTCTTAATTGTTTCAATGCTCTTGTCAGATGAGTTTTTAGGGTATTCACAGAAATATGAAGTTCCTCAGCAGCTTCTTTATATTTCTTATTTTCCATAATGACAGCTCTCACCACTTGTAATTCCTGATGAGGTAATTTTTGTAGTTTTTCCAATAATAACTTATTTCGTTCCTCTTGCTCCTCTTCATCTATAGACTCTTCAGGAATACCCATATCAATGCCTGAGAGTTCTTCCATAGACAACATGTTGTTTTTCTGCAAAGCATTGATGGCCGCATTCCGCACAGACAAATAAAGATAGTAACGAAGATTTTGATTTATTTTCAAGTAATATTTCTTCTCCCAAAAATAGATAAAGAAATCCTGCACAATATCTTCAGCCATCTCAAAAGAATCGGTCAGTTGCACCGCATATATACATAATTTCATGTGATAAGCATCAAATAATAAACGAAAAGCCTCCTTGGGAGATGTCCGGAACAACTCCAAGATATACTTATCCTTTTTCGCTATTATG